>ERZ773112.300-NODE-300-length-34067-cov-4.154916_pt1 | contig 34067 bp, 29 predicted proteins | sample MGYA00580566_ERZ773112 | MGnify/ENA primary metagenome ERZ773112 (study PRJEB29015, sample SAMEA2737842) | human gut metagenome | biome: human gut; feature: human-associated habitat; material: faeces | place: China | collected 2012 ... | reverse complement strand
CTCTGGTGTATAACAAGGAGATTTTGCAGAGGTTAGAGAATCTGATCCCGCCGTTCACGGCGATTTCCGTTCAGGAGGCCATCTTCTCCGGCGATAACGCACGGCTGAAAGCGCAGATTCAGACGCTGCTGACCCAGTCGGTCAGTTCCTTCGATACCGCCGGGGAGAACTTCTACCACGGCTTTATGCTGGGGCTGTGCGCCCTGCTGGGCGGCGCTTTCGTGACCTCCAACCGGGAATCCGGCGACGGGCGCTATGACATTCAGCTGAAGCCCACGCAAAAGGGTCTTCCGGGCATCCTGATTGAGCTGAAAGCGGAGAAAAATTGCAGCGACGAAAAGCTGAAAAAGCTGTCCGAGACGGCCTTACAGCAGATCAACGATAAGAAATACGAAACCGAGCTGACGACCGCCGGGGTCAGGACGATTTATAAATACGGCGTGGCCTTCAGCGGTAAAAAGGTCGAAGTGGCAGTCGGATGAGGAGTAAGAATTCCAAAGTGCCAGCACTTTGGAGATGTACTTACATCGAATGCTAAATGAATTAACAAAAATTGAGGGAGACTGCTTATGAAATCAAATTTTGATTTTCTGAATCGATACTGGCCTGCATTGGCACAGATCGGCGCAACCGCAGAAACCTATGTCTATTCTGATCCCAATGCCTGTATCTATAAACTCGGAATGTTTGCCGAGCGCTTAGTGCAGGAGATCCTTGTCTTTGAGCACATTGCGGAGCCGGCTGTTGACAACACCCACGCAAATCGAATTCGTATTTTGAAGCGAGCCGGTTTATTGCCGCACGAAATTGACAACACGCTATATGTTCTTCGCAAGACAAGAAACTCGGCAGTACATATAGGTACGGACTCCGTGGACGAATCAAAGACATTGCTATCCTTGACATACAATCTTGCTGTTTGGTTTATGGAAACCTATGGAGACTGGGGATATATTGCGCCTGAGTTCGTTATGCCGAGCGAGACCACGCACGAAGATTTGGAATCCGTTATTGCCGAGCAGGAAAGGAAAATCGAGGAATTGACGAAGCAACTGGCCGTGGTCAAGACCGCCGCTTCGGGCAAAACGCAGAAGGAGCGCGCAAGGCGGTCAGAATCTGTTTCCGCTATGATGAATTGGAATGAGGCGCAGACCAGATGCTTGATTGACGAGCAGCTTCGTCTTTCCGGATGGGAAGCTGATACGCAGAACCTGCGCTACAGCAAAGGAACGCGTCCTGTAAAGGGGAGAAATATTGCCATCAGCGAATGGCCTACCAATTCGGCCTTTTACAAAAACGGGTATGCGGATTATGCATTCTTCGTTGGCGAGAAGCTCGTAGCATTGATGGATGCAAAAAAGATGTCGGAAGATGTGGCATCTACCATCGATGTGCAGGTAAAGGACTATGCTGCACATATTAAGCCGGAGGATATTCCACATACGGTTGGAAACTGGAATGGTTATCAGGTCCCCTTCCTCTTTGCTTCAAATGGCAGGGCATATTTAGAGCAGCTGCGGACGAAGTCCGGTATTTGGTTTTTGGATGTCCGGGAACAGGAAAATCAACCGTATCCTATTCGGAACTGGTTTAGCCCAAGTGACCTGATGGAAAAACTTGGTCAGAATACAGCGGCGGCCAATCAAGCGCTGGCTGCAGCAGATAATTCGTTTATGACAGATCCTAATGGGTTGAATCTGCGCGACTACCAGATCAAGGCCATTGATAAGGCAACAGAGGCAATCGTTGACGGCAAGAGAACGACCTTGCTTGCAATGGCCACCGGAACGGGCAAAACCCGTACTGTTTTGGGACTTATCTACAAGATGCTGGAATCCAAGCGTTTCCGTCGTATTCTTTTCCTTGTGGATCGAGTGTCCCTCGGTGAGCAGGCAATGGACACCTTTAAAGATGTCAAGCTGAAGGAACTGCTGACGCTGGACAAAATATATGAGATCAAAGCGATCGATGACAACATCATCAATCTGGAAACCAAGGTCAGCATTTCAACGGTGCAGGGGCTTTTGAAACGCACGATTCTGGCAGAAGAACCGGATTTGATGCCCGGTGCATTTGATTTGATTATTGTGGACGAAGCCCACCGAGGCTATATTCTTGACCGTGAAATGACGGAAGAAGAAATCCTCTACGATAATCAAGATGATTATATGAGCAAGTACAAGCAGGTTATCGAGTATTTCGATGCGGTGAAAGTTGCCTTGACTGCTACGCCCGCCCTGCACACGACCGAGATTTTCGGGGAGCCGGTCTATACCTACAGCTACCGTGAGGCGGTTATCGATGGCTGGCTGGTGGATCACGACCCTCCATATCTGATTAATACGGATTTCATTGAAAATGACGCACAGTTCAAGAAGGGTGAAACCTTGGCGCAATATGACCCCAACACCAATGAACTTTTGAACGGTGCAGTTTTGGACGATGAAATGGATTTCGATGTGTCGGAGTTCAACCGCAAAATTGTTCTGCCGGATCATACTCGCAAAGTATTGGAAGAGGTATCGACCTATCTTAATCCGGAAAGTGGAGAAAAGACGCTGATTTTTGCGGTGAATGATGCACACGCTGACCGTATTGTGGATACGCTCCGAGAAATTTACAAGCCCTATGGCATTTCCAATGATGCCATTATGAAAATCACGGGCAAAACTGCCGGCGGCAACAAAAAGAAGATTTTGCAGGTGATCAAGCAGTTCAAGAACAACCAGTACCCCAACATTGCCGTAACAGTCGACCTGCTGACTACCGGAATCGATGTGCCGGCCATTTGTAATTTGGTGTTTATGCGCAAGATCAACAGCCGGATCCTCTTTGAGCAGATGCTGGGACGCGCTACTCGCCTTTGCCCGGAAATCGGAAAGACTCACTTCAATATCTTCGATGCAGTTCGCGTGTACGAGGACTTGGACGACACTTCAAATATGAAGTCAGTCTCCGTCAGCAAATCAATGGCTGAATTGTTGGAGGATTTGTTCCGTCCGGGGGAGGTCAGCAAGCAGCCTGTCAAAGATCGCATTTTGGCAAGATTGCAGCGTAAGAGCAACAATCTGACCGATGAGCAAAAGTATGATGTTTCCGAGCGCTTGGGCGGAAAAACAATTCGGGAATATGCGAAGAAATTGAAAAGCTGTACAGAGAACGTCTTTGTGCAACGCTGCCGGGAGGATAAGGATTTTCTGCTTTGGTTTGACAACCTGAAGGGCAAAAAGCGCGGACATTACTATTCCGAAAAGGAAGATACTCTTTTGGAAACGACTCGCGGCTATGGTGACACAGAAAAACCGCAGGATTATCTGGACTCTTTTGTGACCTATGTCAATGAGAACAAAGACCGTATCGAAGCGATCCGCATAGCCTGCACACGACCCAGCGATATGACCCGGGCGCAGCTTCGGGAGTTAAAGCTGGAGCTGGATAAGGAGAATTTCACCGAGAGTAGCTTGAATGAAGCGGCCAGCGCGATGAGCAATGAACGGATCGTGGCAGACATTATCGCCTTTGTTCGTCGGGCTGTACTTAAAACGCCGCTGGTGAACCACGATGCCCGCGTGAAAATGGCCTTTTCTAAACTGATTTCGGCGCATCACTTTAACAAAATGCAGCTGGATCTGCTGGAAAAGATCAAGGTATATATGCTTCACGAGAGCATCCTCAATACCGAGACTTTTGAGGCACCGGCGTTCAAGATGGATGGCGGTTTCGCACACTTTAACAAGAAGTTTGTCGGGCAGCTTGCGGAGATCATCCGCGAGATCAACACTTATATTTACGAAGGAGTAGCTTAAATGAGCACGCAAGATATTGTACAGAAACTTTGGAACCTCTGCAATGTGCTGCGGGATGACGGTATTACTTATCACCAGTATGTGACAGAGCTGACCTACATTCTGTTTTTGAAAATGGCCGATGAGACTGGTGCAGATAAGGATATTCCCAAAGCATATCGTTGGGGCTCTTTGACCAGCCGTTCCGGCATTGACCTGAAAAAGCACTACTATACGCTGCTTAGCAAGCTGGGAGAAGAATCCGTTGGCCGCGTGGCGCAGATTTATGCCAACGCATCCTCCAGCATCGAGGAGCCGAAAAACCTCGAAAAAATCATCACGGAGATTGATAAGCTGGACTGGTATGAGGCCAAAGAGGAAGGTCTGGGCGACCTGTATGAAGGACTCTTGGAGAAAAACGCCAATGAGAAGAAGTCCGGTGCCGGTCAGTACTTTACCCCTCGTGTGCTGATCAATGTGATGACGGAGCTCATCAAACCCCAGCTGGGCGACAAGTGCTTTGACCCGGCCTGCGGTACTTTTGGCTTTATGATTGCAGCCAACCGCTATGTCAATGCGCATAACAATATGTATGCACTCTCTGACCGTCAGGCAGATTTCCAGCAGAATAAAGCGTTCAACGGCGTGGAACTGGTACACGAGACCCATCGCTTGGCATTGATGAACGCCTATCTGCACAATATGAATGCCAATATCACATTGGGTGATTCTCTCGCACAAAGCACCAAGGGATTGAAAGATTTTGATGTCATTCTGACCAATCCGCCCTTTGGCACGAAAAAGGGCGGTGAGCGTGCTACCAGAGATGATATTTCTTTCCAGACTTCAAACAAGCAGCTGAACTTTTTGCAGGTGATCTATCGCAGCCTGAAGGCGGACGGCAAGGCTCGCTGCGCCGTGGTGCTGCCGGATAATGTGTTGTTTGCCGCCGGTGACGGTGCCAGCGTGCGCCGAGAGCTGATGAATTTCTGCAACCTGCACACCATTCTGCGCCTGCCTACCGGCATTTTCTATGCGCAGGGCGTCAAGACCAATGTGCTGTTCTTTACCCGCGGGACAACCGAGCAGGATAATACCACCGAGGTTGCATTCTACGATATGCGCACCAATATGGACAGCTTTGGTAAGACCCGGCAGCTACGTAAGAGTGACTTTGATGAATTCGTGGCAGGATACGAAGACCCATCCAAGCGCACGGGCGAGCGCTGGAGTAAATTCAACCGTGAGGAGATTGCCGAGAATCCGGACGATAGTCTTGACCTTGGCTTGATTCGTGACGACTCCATCGTGGATTATGACGATCTCCCTGACCCTGTAGAAAGCGGCGAGGAAGCGATTGCGAATCTGGAAGAAGCGGTCGATCTGCTGAAAAGTGTTGTGCGTGAGCTTCGTGCTCTGACGGAGGAAAAGTGATGGCAAGAGCAAAAAAAGAAACCGCCCTCACGCCCGAAGAGCGTTTGCAGGCGGCCTTGGTGCCGGATTGGGAGTGGCCGTACAAGCTGCCGAAGAATTGGTGTTGGACTAAAATAGGGAGTATTTCTTCACTTCATAGAGGTGTTTCGTATAAGAAAACTGACGCGCATACTGAGAGAAGAGAAAATAGTTGCCTTGTAATGCGAGGTGGAAATATATGCGAGGGAAGTATCGACACAGAAGCTGATAATATCTATGTAGATATTTCTCTTGTTGCAGAGAACCAAATTGTTAGAAAAAATGATATTATTATTGTTGCGTCAACTGGAAGTACAAAGGTAATTGGCCGTGCGGGTATATCCAAAATGGACTATTTAGATGTAGCATTTGGTGCATTTTTGCTGCTTGTAAGGCCTTCAACAAAGGTAAATCAAAGATATATTGATTACTTTTTCTTAAGTGATAATTATCGCAATAGAATCAAAAAACTTGCAAGCGGAATTAATATAAACAATATTAGAGGTGAATATATTACCGAAACTCTCGTCCCACTCGCGCCGCTTGCTGAGCAGCAACGCATTGTTGACCGTATCGAAAGCCTGTTTGCCAAGCTGGATGAGGCCAAGGAAAAGGCACAGGCCGTGGTGGATAGCTTTGAAACTCGCAAAGCCGCTATTCTGCATAAAGCCTTCACCGGTGAACTGACTGCGAAATGGCGGAAAGAGCACGGTGTGGGGATGGAGAGTTGGGAAGTACGGACTTTGGATTCGGTTTGTTCAAGTATTTTTGACGGAGATCATATGCCACCACCTAAGGCTGAATCAGGTATTCCTTTTTTGGTTATTTCGAATGTAAATACTGGGCATCTCACTTTTGAAAACACAAGATTTGTACCGCAAGAATACTATGACACCTTAAGCGATACACGAAAGCCTCAACTAGGAGATGTGCTGTACACATTAGTTGGCTCGTTTGGAATACCGGTGGTTGTTAATAGCAAAAGGCCGTTTTGCTTTCAACGTCATATGGCGTTGCTTAGACCGATTGATGTGAGTCCGCAGTTTTTGTGGTATATATTGCAGACGCCAGAAATGTATGACAAGGTTTCATCAATAGCTACCGGAACTGCACAGTTGACGGTACCAATTAAGGGACTACGAGCAATGACAATTCCGCGTCCGAACATAGCCGAGCAGGTAGAAATTGTCCGCATTCTTGACGGCTTTTTTGCCAGAGAGCAGTCCGCTAAAGAAGCCGCCGAGGCAGTCATTGACCAAATCGACCTGATGAAAAAATCCATTCTCGCCCGTGCTTTTCGCGGTGAACTGGGTACGAATGATCCGAGCGAGGAGAGCGCGGTGGAATTGCTGAAGCAGATCATTTAACATACTTGACATACTTGTTGAAAGCAAGAACAGAAATGAATGATGATAGTGCTGGATCAGACAAATGCAAATATTGAAAGACATATCAAACCCCACTCAGTGCGTTCCGATGATGACCGCTCGGCGGTATTTGTTTTGGAGACATTTCTTCGTTCAAATGGGAGAATCAACACTTCTTTTGCATCAGATGATAAGTGACCCAATCACGATGGCACTTTCGAGTTTGTTCCCGACCCTGACATTTCTAGGCGGCCCAAGCAGACTTTCTATGTCCAAATAAAGGGAACACGCAATTATACTGAGCGCGAGAGAAAAAAAGTCTGCTTTGATCACTTACTATTAGAAAAAGGTATAAGAAAAAGCCCATAATCGGCTTGATTACAGGCTTTTTCGGTGGCGGAGACGGTGGGATTCGAACCCACGACCCTCAGGGGGCATCATGATTTCGAGTCATGTCCGTTATGACCACTTCGATACGTCTCCGAATATTGGTGATTTACCTTGTTTATTGTACTTGTTTTTTGTGTGATTGTCAAGCAAAATTACACAAATTTGTAAATTTAAAATTTAATCCGTAAAAGCATAAATAAGTGTCTGCGATTATTATATGAATACTTATGCTTGTTTTTGCGAACATTTTTTTGAAAATCATGTACGAAAAGATTATTGAAACAACCATACTCAAATTATCAATCGGCACAACTGCACCTGCGAGATCGTCTTGCAAGACTTTGAACAGCAGAGTTATGAACAGCCTCTTGCGGCACATGAAAGGCAGATATAGGCAAATTTATCTTTTGGATTTTATTTACAGCAGACGGTTTTCCTTTTGCAAAATAAGCAACCTAGCAATTATAAGCAACGCTTATGCGGATTGATGTTCCGAAATTTGATTAAGTTCCTTCTATGCTTTTAGGGTGTATTTTCCGTTTTTGATTATAACAAAATCCTTTGCCATAAGTTTGTGAAGAAGTTGCTTCGATTTTTTATGACTTATTCCGAGAAGTTCGGAAATTTCTTTTGAAGTTACCGTGATGTTGTCAGTAATGTATGAAATTACGGCATCCTGTCTGTCTGTTTCAATATCGGGACGATTTTGTAAAATTTGAGTTTTAGTTGATTTGCTTTCAGGAACAAACGAAAGCTTTAGGGTGATGCTTTCGGGGTTGAAACTTTCTTCAATGACCGGCAGAACAAGTTCGTGACTTTTCCAAACGGAGAAAATATTAGAAATACCGAATCCGTCGTTACTGCCGATTCCTATCAAATTAAACATACGCATAATTGCCGTGTTTCTGGGGTCGGATATACCACCCGCTCTTGCGGCGTCGAGTTCAACTCTAAATCCGCCCGGATTGGATATTGTAATGCTTTCATCATCTTTCATAATAACAACACCGTTTGAACCATAATAGTCGGCATTTATAAGGCAGTTTGCAAGAGCTTCCTGTAAGGCAGTTGTAATCGGTGTAATGTCTGATTTTATGTTTGCTGTCAGTTTTATATCGTATGAAATTTTTTCAAAGACCTTTATAAAGAAATCATAAAGGTTTTCACAGTCAGAATTTAAATCTGATGAAATAATTGTGCGTTTATCATCTTGTGTTGTTTCCTTATATTCAAGACAATAGGACGGGTATTCTTTTTTGATGAACTCTGACTTACCGAACATAAGAAGTCCTGCGGCTGTAGGGTGAAACAAAAGGTCTTCCCCTACTGCGATTGCTCCTATTGCCTGCAAGAAATCTTTATCCGACAAATTTTGAAGCCGATTATTTGGCTTAACAGTTGACATTTTTATTCGGTAGCTATGAATCGGTATTAAATACGGAAGCAGTCATGCATTCGATGATATTCATATCCTGTGATTTAATCTCGGAATCACGCACCATAGCGTTAATTTGGTCGAGTGTGCAACGGTAGTCACCCTCGCCGTTTCTTCTGTATGAATTATGAATGCTGCCGTCAAGATACACGGGACGGTCAAATCTTTTTGCTTTTGGCACTGTAATAACGATAATATGCTTTTCTTCAATTTTTTGCACATAAACATCATCATATGAAAGAATGTTTGTGCTTACTTTTTGAATATCGTTTGCTATCTCCCAAAATTCCTCAATAAGTTCATCCGGATCGGGAAGATTTACGGGATGAAGTGATTTGTCCCTGTATTCTTCTACACCCAAAAGTATAATTCCTCCGAGTGTATTTGCAAAGGATGAATATGTTTCCCACAAGCTTTTAGGTAATCCGCCTGTTGCCTTTTTGGCCTCTATTCGATTGTTTTCTCTGTATTTTTCAATGTTGTTGAGGTCAATCACATTCATCTCCCCTATTACTGTTGCGGTTATTCTTTTTATATCAACGGTTTTGTCTGCTAATAAAAGCACCGCAGAAAAAATCTACGGTGCAATTTAAAGATTCGGTTAAAAAATCAGTTTTCTCTTCCGAGAAGGTAGTCAACAGACACTTCAAGAATATCGGCAAGTGCAACGAGCTCAACATCTGTCACGAAACGAATCTGACCTTCAAGCTTTGAAAGTCCTGATGCGTTCATATCGACGCCGTTAACCTGTAATTGGGCAAGAAGCTCCTTTTGCTTCATACCTTTCTGCTTTCTTACAGCCTCAACCCTGCTTCCTACGAGGTTTCTGTCTCCAAGTTCCTGTTTTCTTAATCTCATTTTTACTCTCTCCCAAATCGTTTTAATTCTTTTTTAAAATTCTTTAAAAACATTGTGATGTTATTATAATACTAAAAAGGAAAAAAAACAAGGGTTTTTTGTAAATAAATTTAAAAAATTGAAATTTTTTCGTAAATTTGGTTACAAATTGAAATATAGTAGTTATAATACACTTATAAATAGGTATGCTTTTAATAATATTATACAATTAGCACAACGCATAAATCCGACTGAGAAAGAATAATTTTCCTTAATTTCCTGAATAGAATTAATATTCACAAAATGGTTCTATATCAGAAATAACAATTACAAAATATTACAAACAAGAAATCTAAGTTTCAAAAAGAAAAACGCCCTTAATAAAAAGAGCGTTTTAATCTTATTTTTAATTTGTTTATGCTTTAAAAGTACCGTTTTCAATGTCTGTAATCATTGACACACGGTTTTCGTGTCTGCCGCCTTCATAAGGTGTGTTAAGGAAGATGTCAGCAAATTTAACAGCATCTTCTTCGCTTGTAACTCTGCCGCCCATACAAAGAATATTTGCGTTATTGTGTCTGCGAGTCATTTCAGCACAAAATTCGTTTGAAACAACTGCGGCTCTGATTCCCTTTACCTTGTTTGCGGCAATTGATATACCGATGCCTGTACCGCAACAGAGAATGCCTGTTGAGCATTCGCCGGAAGTAATTGCAGTTGCTACCTTGTAGGCGTAAACCGGATAATCAACGCTTTCTTCGCTGAAAGTGCCGTACTCTTTGTATTCAAGTCCTTTTTCATCCAGATATTTTTTGATTGCGCAGATAAGGTTATATCCGCCGTGGTCGCATCCGAGTGCTATCATTTTGTTCTACCTCCAAGTTTTTTATTAAGCTCACGCTGTGCCTGAGGCAAGCGGAGATATACCGGCATAAGCTCTTGTGCCGAAACGGTTTTTCCGTTATTAATCATTTCAAATGCAACAAGTGCAGTGGAAGACGCTCTCTGATATTTAAGATTTACGGGAGCAGACTCTGCATTTTTAATTTCATTACCGATGTATTTACCGGTAATATCGGTACCGTCACCTGCTATGATGATTCTTCCGTCAACAGACAGCAGTTCGTTTTTTAAGTCATCAAGCGATAATGCTCTGTCATCACAAAGTCGGGTAACAACTCCGTTTTTAATTTCAAACAGTGCATTGTATACCTGTGAACAGCGTGCGTCCATTACGGCGCATACAATACAGTCGGTTGAAAGGAAATTATAAGCCATACTCTCAAGTGTTGAAACCGAAACACACGGTATATTATTTGCAAAAGCAAGACCTTTTACTGCCGCAACACCGATTCTTACTCCCGTGAATGAACCCGGACCTGCGTTGACTGCAATTGCATCAATATCTGATATTTCAGTTTTTGTATTGTTCAAAAGCTGTTCAACCATAGGGATGAGCGTCTGGCTGTGGGTAAGACTTGTGTTTATGAAAGTCTCACCGATCAGCTTGCCCTCTTCTGAAAGTGCAACAGATGCAGCTGTTGCAGATGTGTCAACAGACAGAATTTTCAAATTTCAACACCTTCAATTTCAAAGATTCTTTCGTCATCGCTCTTCCCTTTTTCAATCGTTATTCTGATTGCATTTTCGGGAAGTGCGCCTTCTATATTTTCACTCCACTCAATTACGAGAATACCGTTGTCAATGTAGTCAAAAAATCCCGTTGAGTACAAATCATCCCATGAATTAACTCTGTACATATCAAAATGATAGATATTATACTTTCCGATGTATTCGTTTACAAGAGCGAAAGTAGGGCTTGACACACCGTCATCAACACCGAGGGCTCTTGCCAGTCCTCTTGTAAAGGCGGTTTTGCCCATACCGAGTCCGCCGAAAAGGGCTATTACCTCTGTGCCGTGGAGCTTTTTTGCAATTTTTTCGCCGATTTGCTCAGTTTCATCGGCGCTGTGAGAAATCAATTTAACCATATCAGAAAAGTCCGCTTATTTTGCCGTTTTCGTCAATATTAATTTTTTCTGCGGCAGGAACTTTCGGGAGTCCCGGCATTGTCATAATATTGCCTGTATAAATTACTGCAAAACCTGCACCGTTTGAAATTGTTACATCTCTTACTGTGATTTCAAAATCCTTTGGAGCACCGAGCTTTGTAGGATCATCTGAAAGCGAATACTGTGTTTTTGCCACACATATGGGAAGTTTGTCTCCGCCGAGTGCCGCAACTTCCTTGATTGCTTTTTCTGCGGCTGTTGTGTAGTTTACCTTTGACGCACCGTAGATTTCCTTTGCAATCTTTTCAACTTTTTCCTTGAGTGTGAGGTCGAGTGAATAGAGCGGTTTAAATGCAGACGGCTTTTTACAAGCCTCTACTACCTTATTTGCAAGCTCTACGCCGCCTTCTCCGCCTTTTCCGAATACATTTGAAAGGGCAAAGTCTGCACCCTTTGAAATGCAATATTCTTCAATGTATTTGAGTTCTTCATCTGTATCTGTGCCGAACTGATTAATCGCTACAACTACGGGAACATTGTACTTTCTCATATTGTCAATGTGAACACCGAGGTTTACAATGCCTTTTTTGAGCGCTTCAATGTTTTCATTTGAAACCTCTGACTTTGGAACGCCTCCGTTGTATTTTAATGCACGGCATGTTGCCACGATTACAATTGCCGACGGAGCAATGCCGGCATATCTGCACTTGATGTCAAGAAACTTCTCTGCACCGAGATCCGAGCCGAAACCTGCCTCTGTAATACAGTAATCAGCAAGCTTTAATGCAAGCTTTGTTGCTCTTATGCTGTTACAGCCGTGAGCGATATTTGCAAAAGGTCCGCCGTGCATAATTGCAGGAGTACCCTCAAGCGTCTGAACAAGGTTAGGTTTGATTGCATCCTTGAGAAGTGCAGTCATTGCTCCCTCTGCTTTCAAATCTTTGGCATAAACGGGTTCACCGCTGTATGTGTATGCAACAAGAATGTTGCCGAGTCTTTCTTTAAGGTCGGAGATATCATTTGCAAGACAGAGAATTGCCATAACTTCCGATGCAACTGTAATGATGAAGTGATCTTCCCTCGGAACACCGTTCACCTTACCGCCAAGACCGATTGTGATATTTCTTAATGCACGGTCATTCATATCAAGACAACGCTTGAAGAGAATTCTTCTCGGATCAATGCCGAGTGTGTTGCCCTGCTGAATGTGGTTGTCAAGCATTGCGCAACAAAGGTTGTTGGCTGCTGTAATTGCGTGCATATCACCGGTGAAATGAAGGTTAATATCCTCCATCGGAAGAACCTGTGCGTAACCGCCGCCTGCGGCACCGCCTTTAATTCCGAATACAGGACCAAGCGACGGTTCACGGAGTGCGATGATTGCCTTTTTACCGATTTTAGCCATTGCCTGACCAAGACCTGCAGAAGTGGTGGTTTTGCCCTCGCCTGCCGGTGTTGGGTTGATTGCTGTTACGAGGATGAGCTTTCCGTCAGGATTGTCCTTTACACGGTCTGCAAGTTCATCAGAAAGTTTTGCTTTGTACTTTCCGTAAAACTCAAGCTCATCAGCAGAAATCCCAAGCTGATTTGCAATTTCTGCAATAGGCTTTAATTCTGCACTCTGAGCAATTTCGATATCAGATAACATAATATACCTCCGAATCAAATTCATGTTTTTATTATTATAACAAAATGCGAAACTTGTATTATTCTGTATTGAAATTATACTTGATATTGAGAGCGTAATTTAATATAATTATAGGGTAAAATTAATTTCAAAGGTTGTTTTGGGTGAAAAAAGTTATTACAAATATTTATGAATATTTCAGACAGTGTGACGCAGTGTTGTGGCTGTTGACCTTGACCGCTGTTGCGTACAGTTTTCTTTTGATTGCGAGTATGCAACGGTCGGGCGAATACAGTTATCTAAGAACTCAGATTATCGCTGTGTCTGTCGGTCTTGCGGCATCGGTGTTTATATCAATTGCCGATTACAGATTTCTTATACGAAAATGGTACATTGCCGCAATAGTGGGAATTGTTCTTGCCGGACTTGTGTTTGTGTTCGGAGTTCAGGTTAGCGGAACAGATGACACGGCATGGATTAATCTTCCGGGCGGATTTTCAATTCAGCCGTCTGAGTTTATAAAAATCTGTTTTATCATAACTTTTTCAAAGCATTTGTCGTGGCTTAGAGAAAAGAAAATGATTGAAAAGTTTTCGGGAGTACTTTTCCTTGCACTTCATGCAATGATACCAATGGCAATTATTCATATTCAGGGTGATGACGGTACAGTTCTTATATTTGCGCTTATGTTTTTGGTTATGACATTTGCGGCAGGTGTTCAACTGAGATATTTTGTCATTTTCGGAGGATTGCTTGTGTGTGCAATTCCGATTATATGGAATGTGTTTATGAATGAAGAACATCGCAACAGGGTTCTTGCTTTGTTTGACCTTGACGGGAATGCACTGACAAATTACGGTTGGCAACAGTATCAGGGTAAGGTTTCAATTGCAAGCGGCGAAGCTTTCGGAAGCGGACTTTTTAACGGACAGCGTGTTGAACATTCAATCGTCCCCGAACAGGAAAACGATTTTATTTTTACCGTTGCAGGAGAGGAACTCGGATTTGTCGGATGCATGGCGCTTTTGCTGATTTTGTTTTTTATTATATTAAAAGTGATTTTGAATGCAAAAAATTCAAGTGAATTTGAAGGCAAGTATATCTGCTACGGTGTGTTTTCAATGATAGCGTCGCAAACAATTGTAAATATAGGAATGGTGCTTGGATTTCTTCCCGTAGTCGGAATAACCCTTCCCTTGTTCAGTTCGGGAGGCACTTCGGCTTTGAGTACGCTCATTAGTCTTGGTCTTGTACAGAGTGTGAGATATCACAATACTGACGATATGAACAAAGCTTTTGTAAGGCGAGGCAGTTCAAATCGAATCAGAATGTAATTTAATACAAATAAACTAAACCGCAGACATCAAAATGCCTGCGGTTTTTATGGGTTATTTTTCGCTGATTGTGATATTTGCCTTGTAGCTTCCGCTTACCCAACAGGTGTCAGTACCGCTGAGTTTGAAAGTAACAGGCATCTGAACCGAGCCTACTGTTCCGCTCTGATCCGAGGTGTCAATTACGCCTTCAATATCTGAGCTTTTAAGGCTTTTAAGTTCCTTTTCACTGCCAATTACGGTAACATTCATACTTGTCTGTGTTACATCGGCTTTGTATTTTGAAGAAAGACCGCTTACTTTAAATGAATCAACGGCAAAGGTTTTCTTGGACAGGCCGCTGAGGTCAAGTACGAGCTTTGCGGAGGTTGAGTTACTGATATTTTTGCAGTCACTCGGGATGTTTATTCCCTGCGTATCGTACTCATAACGCTCGTTTGAAAGTGTTGCAAAATCGATTGACTCAAGCTTTACGCTGTCAGTCTTGTCAAGCACTTCTTTTGGACCTGCAAGCAGAATCTTTGAAGGCTCAACCGTAAGCATATCATCGTTTAAATCAAGACCTTTGGGTTTGTTGATAAACTCAGGAATTACATTTACCGTCTTTTCGGGGAGAACGGAAATTGTAGCCTCAACATCCGTAAACTCCATTGTAAGAAGCTCGGTGGAGATTTTGTTTCCTGTTTTATCATAAAGCACAATATTTGCGGTCGTTGAGGTTGGTGCATTTAGTATACTGTCAAGTTCTGCCGATGCCGAAACCTTTGCAATTTTGGCAATCTCTGTTTGAGGACCTGAGATTGTGATATTCTTTGATGCAAGAGAAGTTGACGCATAGTACCCGTCAGCAACCTTGTAAACAACATTTTCCTGAATCGGGAAACTTGTTTCACGCTGATAATCAACAATTACATTGACATTTGAAGGCGTAACGGTTGAGATAATCTGAAAGTTGGCACTCGGGTTGGCTTTTACTGCTGAAAGCGAAAGCTGATAAGTTCCTGCCGAGTCAATTCCGTTTGTAGCACCCGTGACAGTAATATCTTTCGTGCCGATAGAACCGAGAACGGCTCTGCTGCCTGTTACGGTTACCGTGGCAGTCTGCTCCGCATCACGAAATACCTGCAACCCGTTGTTATCAAGCTGGTCAGGCAATTCAATCTGAATGGGAATATTGCTTATTGTTACGGTTGTATCATTTGTTGTACCCATACTCATATAAACCCATGTTATTGTTGAGATTACAAGGGCGAGTATAATCAGAAATTTGTTATTCTGAAACAGTTTGTTGAGAGAGAGTTTTTTCTTTTTCATTTTTCAGCCTTCTCTCTTTTTGAACTTTTCGGGTTCTTCTGAAAAAACTTTTTCGGCGGTTCATCATCGTCATAGCCACGATCATAGATGAGAAACTGTTCAAGCTTTTTGATTAGTTCTTCTCTTGTAAACTCACGGAGCAAAATACCGTTTACCGCAAGAGAAATTACACCTGTTTCTTCACTTACTATAAGGACAACAGCGTCGCTTTGTTCACTGATACCGAGTCCTGCTCTGTGTCGTGTACCGAGATTGATATCTACATTAGGATTTGATGTGAGCGGTAAAATACATCCTGCTGCAAAAAGTTTTCCGTCACGGATAATGCTTGCACCGTCATGCAATGGTGCTTTGTTAAAAAATATATTGCCGAACAGAGCTACTGATGTTTCGGCATCAATAATTGTGCCTGTAGCGGCTATATCGGAAAGCATGGTTTCTCGTTCAAACACAAGCAAAGCACCTGTTTTTGAACGAGAGAAAAGAACTGCTGTGTCAGCCGCATCTACGATTGACTTTTCTACAGCCTTTTTCCATTCATCACCTTTGTGGTGCTTAGTAAATATTTTTATATATTTTTTATAGGTGTTGTTACGTCCCATCTGTTCAAGAGCCTTTCTGATTTCAGGCTGAAAGATGATAGCAATAACAACAACTGCTGCCTCGAAAAATGTTCGCAACAGGGATGAAAGCATAACAAGACCAAACAGAGACGAAAGAAAATACACTATCAGGAGCATAATTACACCTTTGAGAAGCTGAACTGCTCTTGTTTCCTGAATAAGCTTGAACAGTCCGAAAATCAACAGTGCAATTGCAAGAATATCGACAATATCTCTTAGCTGTATAGTCTTGATAATGGAAAGAATGCTGTTAAATATTTCCAATCTGCTTTCCCCTTCCTTTATTTTTAAATTCCTTGTTATTATTCTAACATACTTTTGTTATTAATTGCAACCTTTTTAAATTGTTTTTTTCTGTTTGTTGTTCTTAGAAATACGACTTACGGCATTTGCAAAATATACAACATCATTTTTTGTTGTAAATGCCGATACAACAGCTCTTACGGTTCCTGTATCCTGAGTGCCGAAGCTTTTGTGTGCAAGGGGCGCACAATGGAGTCCTGCTCTTACGGCAATGTTGTAGCTGTCATTAAGAATTTTTGCAACTGTTTCACTTTCGGTATTTTTAATATTAAATGAAATTACAGGAACGCTGTGACTTTTCTCAGGCATTTTGGTGTATAATATTACATTTTCCGCTTTTTCAAGCCTTTTGTAGAGCATTCGTGCAAGACCTAACTCGGAATTATATATTCTGTCTGTTTTTTTGTTCAGGACAAACTTTATTCCTGCATTAAGCCCTGCTATTCCCGGAAGATTCGGCGTTCCGCTTTCGTACTTATCGGGGAGAATTTCAGGCTGATTGAGGTTTGCGGAATCACTTCCAGTTCCTCCCTGAATAAGACTGTCCGGAGTTGTTTCGCTGTTTATTATAAGCAAGCCTGTTCCCATCGGTCCGTAAAGCCCTTTATGACCTGCGGTGCAGAGAAAATCAATGCAACTGTCAGAAAGGTTTATATCTGCTGTTCCTGCACTTTGCGCGGCATCTACACAAAAAAGGATGCCGTTTAATCTGCAAAGAGCGCCTATTCTTTCTATCGGAAGTTTGATGCCGAATACATTTGAAGCATGGGTACAGATTACAAGTTTTGTGTTAGATTTGAATTGTTTCCTGAAATTCTCGATTGTTTGCTCATCATCATAAGGGATACATTCGGCAACAGAGTATTCAATCTTATTTTTCTTGAGTGTTTCAAGCGGTCTGACGACAGCATTGTGCTCAAGCGATGAGATTACGGCATGGTCACCCTGTTTTAATATGCCTTTAAAGACTGTGTTCAAAGCCGTTGTGCAGTTAAGCGTGAATATTATATTTTCGGAATTTTCCGAGCCAAAAAGTTTTGCGGCATTATCTCGGCAGGAATACATTATTTCAGATGATTTCACCGACATTTTGTGACCGCTTCTTCCCGGATTTGCTCCGTAGTCGGACATAGCTTCGTTAATCGCTTTTCTTACGGATAAGGGTTTCGGAAAGGTGGTTGCACCGTTGTCAAAATATATCATAAGGTATCAACAGCGGCTGTTCCTTTGACAGCAATACCGTTACTCCTGATAATTTCCAATGCCCTTTCAAAATTTCCCGGGACATAAAGGCTGTATCCGCATGATTTTCGATTGAGGTGTATAGGAGTTCTTACAAGCCCTGATTTAATATTGTTTTTTAAAAGTAGGTTACGGCTCTTCATGGCAAGAGTTACCGAGCCGAATATTATTAAATTATTTTCCATAACTTCCACCCTTTGTTAAATCTTTGTGACATCTCAAAACAATATATCACACTACATATTATGAAAGTAAGCAAAGTTTGGACATAAAAGAAAGCACGGCTTTTATGCCGTGCTTAAAGGTGTTGTTTTTCAGTTCATTTTTTCAGAAAGAAGGTTGCCCATGTTGTACATACCTGCTTTCTGATCTTTAAGAAATACTGCCGCATTAACAGCACCGACAGCGAAAACTTCTTTTGACTGAGCCTGATGAGAGATTGTTACAACCTCATCGTGACCTGCAAAGATAACTTCGTGTTCGCCTACAATTGTGCCGCCTCTTACGGAATGAATACCGATTTCGTTCTTTGAACGCTTTCTGCGGTAGCTGTGTCTGTCATAGACATACTGCGGATCTTCATCAAGCTGTTCCGAAATTCCGTCTGCAATCATAAGAGCTGTTCCGCTCGGAGCGTCAAGCTTGAGATTATGATGCTTTTCAACGATTTCAATATCGAACTGGTTTCCGAGAATTTTTGCTGCCTCTTTTGAAAGCTCAATAAGAAGATTGATGCCGAGTGACATATTACCTGAATAGAAAACAGGAATTGTCTTTGCCGCATCTTCGATTTTTGCAATCTGATCTTTAGAAAAGCCTGTTGTGCAGATAACACAAGGTACTTTGTTATCAACTGCATACGAAAGCATACCGTCAAGAGCTGCAGGATTTGAAAAATCAATGATTACATCAGGTGTTTCGGTTGCCTCGTCAAAAGTCTTGAAAACATCAAAATCATAATTGCTTTCACCGAATGCGTCAACACCGAACAAAACATTGCAATCCTCACGGCTCTGAACAGCCTGTGCCACAAAGCAGCCCATTTTACCGTTACAACCGACTATTGCTGTATTTACCATTTTTATTCCCCTTAAACTTCTTGAATTTTAAACGAATCAAAGGTTGATTATTTAACCTTCTTGCTTAAAAGGTCATACTTCTCCATGCAATCCTTGAGGTCATGGTAACCCTGAACGCTCATGGGTACGAGCGGAAGTCTGCATTCGCCTGCTTCATAGCCGAAGAGGTTCATGGCAGTCTTTACGGGAATCGGGTTAACATCGCTGAAGAGTATATGCATAAACTCAAGATAGTGGAAGTTAAGCTTCTGTGCCTCTGCAAAGTCATTGTCAAGACAAAGCTGACAGATGTCATGCATTTCCTTGGGGCAGATGTTTGCAAATACAGAGATAACACCGAGAGCGCCTAGTGACATGAAAGGAACAGTCTGGTCATCGTTACCTGAGTAGATGTCAAGATTATCACCGCAAAGTGAACGGATGAGAGCAACCTGAGAGATGTCGCCGCTTGCCTCTTTTGCGGCAACGATGTTAGGATGCTTGCAAAGCTCCTGATAAGTTTTTGGCTTGATGTTACAACCGGTTCTTGAAGGAACATTGTAAAGAATAATCGGAATATCAACCGAATCTGCAACAACGTTGAAGTGTCTTACAAGACCCTGCTGAGATGTTTTATTGTAGTAAGGAGTTACGCAGAGAAGTGCGTCAACGCCTGTGCTTGCGGCAGATTTTGAGAGCATAACGGCTGTTGAGGTATCGTTACTGCCTGTACCTGCAATAACAGGAATTCTGCCGTTTGTCTTTTCTGCAACGAAAGAAATTGTTTCGCAATGCTCTTTTTCCGAAAGAGTTGCCGCCTCACCTGTTGTACCGCATACAATAATTGCATCGGTACCGTTTTGAACATGAAATTCTACGAGATCGCCGAGAACATCGTAGTTTACGCTTCCGTCAGACTTCATAGGAGTGATAAGTGCAACACCTGAGCCTGTAAAAATGTGGTTAGACATAATTTACCTCCGTAAGTAATCAGTCCATGTAGCCCTCAGCACAAAGGAGCTCTGCAAGAAGAACTGCACCGCCTGCTGCGCCTCTTAATGTGTTGTGTGACATACAAACGAACTTGTAATCATATTGAGTATCAGGTCTTAATCTGCCAACCGATACTGCCATACCGTTTTCAAGATTTCTTTCAGATTTAATCTGCGGACGGTCGGGTTCTGTGAAGTAGTGGAGAAAATGCTTTGGCGCACTCGGAAGATCAAGCTCCTGTGCTCTGCCGCTGTAGTTTGACCAAATGTCAATAATTTCTTCGACAGTAGGTTTCTTTACGCCGTCCTTAAATGACATAAATACAGCTGCTGTGTGACCGTCAGATACGGGAACACGGATGCACTGTGATGTGATTGAAATATCATCGGTTTTAACAATCTTGTCGCCTTCAATCTTACCCCAGATTTTAAGCGGCTCCTGCTCTGACTTCTCTTCCTCACCGCCGATGTAAGGAATAACATTATCTACCATTTCAGGCCATGTCTTGAATGTTTTGCCTGCGCCTGAAATTGCCTGATATGTGCAAGCGAGAACCTTGTCAACGCCGAGTGCCTTTAAAGGATGAATTGCAGGAACATAGCTCTGAAGTGAGCAATTGGACTTAACTGCAACAAAGCCTCTTTTTGTGCCGAGACGCTTTCTCTGAGCGTCAATAATCTTAATGTGATCGGCGTTAATTTCAGGAATAACCATAGGAACATCATCTGTAAAACGATGAGCACTGTTGTTTGATACGATAGGACATTCAGCCTTTGCATATCTATCTTCGAGATCACGGATTTCATCCTTCTTCATATTAACTGCGCAGAAACAGAAATCAACCTGTGATGCAACCTCTTCAACATTTTCAGCGTCAACGATAACCATATCCTTGTACTTCTCAGGAAGAGGAGCAGTCATATGCCATCTGCCTTCAACTGTTTCACCGTATGTTTTGCCTGCACTTCTCTTACTTGCGGCAAGAACAGTAACCTCAAACCACGGGTGATTCTCAAGAAGAAGTGTAAAACGCTGACCTACCATACCGGTAGCGCCGATAATACCGACTTTATACTTTTTCATAATAATTCCTCCGAATTAAACAAATTTTAAAAAAGCGGTTGCCTTATTCAAACAAATATTATATTATATGAAGAGATGTCTGAAAACACGACTGTTTGTCGATTATGCAAACTGCTCATAATAAGATAATATATCATTTTAAAAGGGTAATGTCAATTATTTTGAGAATTTTACAGGACAAATACTTGTGTTTTACAAAGATTTTTGACAGAACAGCTTTTAAAAAACAATTTTAGTTCTTGAAAGGAAATAAAATGAAGACTAGTGATTTTTATTACGATTTGCCGAAAGAGCTTATCGCACAGACTCCGCTTGAACCGAGGGACAGTTCAAGATTGCTTGTGCTTGACAGAGAAAAACAAACTCTGGAGCATAAACATTTTTATGACATTATTGATTATCTTAACGAGGGAGATCTTCTTGTTGCCAACGATTCAAGAGTTTTGCCTGCAAGAATTTACGGTATCAAAGACGAAACAGGTGCAAAAGTTGAATTTCTGCTTTTGAAGCAGGTTGCGAACAACCGTTGGGAAACACTTTGCAAGCCGGGTAAAAAAGCAAAAGTCGGCACAAAATTTTCATTCGGCAACGGCATTTTGCGTGCAACAGTTGTTGATGTTAAGGATGACGGCAACAGAATAGTTGATTTTGACTGTGAAGAGAATTTTTTTACTACTCTTGACAAAATCGGTCAGATGCCTCTTCCGCCCTATATTACAGCCGAGCTTAAGGATAAGGAACGCTATCAGACGGTTTACAGCCATGAACTCGGTTCTGCGGCAGCTCCGACGGCAGGACTTCACTTTACAACCGAGCTTATGGACAGAATCAAGGCTAAAGGTGTAAAGATTGCGTATGTTACACTTCATGTGGGACTCGGTACATTCAGACCGGTTAAGGTTGACGATGTTACAAAGCATAAAATGCACAGCGAGCATTATGAAGTCCCCGAAGAAACTGCAAAGCTCATAAATGAAACTAAGAAAAACGGCGGACGGGTTATTGCAGTCGGCACAACATCCTGCAGAACGCTTGAAAGTGTTGCGGCAATGTACGGAGAAATCAAACCCTGCGAGGGATTTACGGATATTTTTATTTATCCCGGATTTGAATTTAAGGTGCTGGACGGACTTATTACTAACTTTCATCTTCCCGAAAGTACACTCATTATGCTTGTATCCGCTTTTGCGGGATATGATTTTATTATGAATGCATACAAAGAAGCTGTAAAGGAAAAGTACAGATTCTTCTCTTTCGGTGACGCTATGTTCATATCATAGGAGGATTTTACGGATTTATGTTTAAGGTAATTAAAAAGGAAGGCAGCGCAAGACGAGGCGAATTCGTTACGGTTCACGGTACGGTTCAGACTCCCGCCTTTATGAATGTTGCAACATGCGGTGCAATCAAGGGTGCTGTTTCTGCGCTTGATTTAAAGAATATAAAATGTCAGGTTCAGCTTTGCAACACCTATCATCTGCATCTTCGTCCGGGTGATGAAAAGGTTAAGCAAATGGGCGGACTTCACAAATTTACAAGGTGGAACGGTCCTATCCTTACCGACAGCGGCGGATTTCAGGTGTTCTCTCTTGCAAAGTTGAGAAATATTAAAGAAGAAGGCGTTTACTTCAATTCTCACATTGACGGCCGCAAAATTTTTATGGGACCTGAGGAGAGTATGAGAATCCAGTCAAATCTTGCATCTACAATTGCGATGGCATTTGACGAATGCGTTGAAAACCCTTCTCCATATGAATATACAAAAAACAGCGTTGAAAGAACCACAAGATGGCTTAAAAGATGCGTTACAGAGATGAAAAGGCTCAACAGTCTTGATGATACCATAAATAAAAACCAGATGCTGTTCGGCATAAATCAGGGCGGTATCTATGACGATTTGCGCGTCAATCATATGAAAGAAATCGCAGAGCTTAATCTTGACGGCTATGCAATCGGAGGTCTTGCCGTGGGTGAGCCTGCAGAAACGATGTACCATATCATTGAAGAGGTTGAGCCGTTTGCTCCGAAAGATAAAATCAGATATCTTATGGGAGTCGGAACTCCCGTGAATATTCTTGAAAGCGTTGCAAGAGGTGTTGATCTTTTTGACTGTGTTATGCCGAGCAGAAACGCAAGACACGGTCAGCTCTTCACTTGGGACGGAGTGCGTAACATCAATAATGCAAAATATGAAACAGATGAATCTCCGATTGACGAGCATTGTGACTGCCCCGTTTGCCGAAACTTTTCAAGGGCATACATAAGACATCTTCTCAAAAGCGGTGAGATGCTCGGAATGCGACTTGCTGTTTTGCACAACCTCTATTTTTACAATAATCTTATGGAAGTTATCAGAACTCAGCTTGATAACGGCACATATATGGAATTTTACGAGAAATATCGCAACATTTTAGGCGTGCGTATCTAATATTTTTTCAAAACAGAAAAAATACTTGCAAGATGTGATTAAAACTGATATAATCAATACATTGTATGAAAGGAATGACGAAAATGACAAACTTTTTACCTGTAGTTGCAGAAGCAAGTGCAAGCGGCGGAAATCAGTCATCAAGTATGATTTTTATGATTCTCTTCTATGTTGCTATTTTTGCAGCTCTCTATTTCTTCCTCATCAGACCTAACTCAAAGAAGAAAAAAGAAGAAGCTCAGCTTCGTAACTCTCTTGAGATCGGTGATGAAATTACAACAATCGGCGGAATTATGGGCAGAGTAGTTGCCATTAAGGACGACGAGGACGCTATCATCATTGAAACAGGCTCCGACAGAGTTAAGATGAAGTTTAAAAAGTGGTGTATTTCTACTGTTGACACAGTTAAGGAACAGCCACAGCAGGCAGGTCAGCCTGAAAAGAAAGGCTTCTTCGGTTTTGGCAAGAAGAAAGATTCTGACGAAACTAAAGCTACAAAAGAATAACTTTTTGAATGAATGTTCTTTCCCCCGAATATATTTGTAACAGAATATATTCGGGGGTTGTTTTATGTCTGATAAAAAACTACTTGCAAAGGCTGTTTTGTTTTCATCAGTATGCGGAATACTCATACTGGTAATTTTGATGTGTTTGCTTGCAGCCGTGATGATGTCATCGGGAGTAATTTCTGTCGATATACTTGATTACTGTACGGTCGGCATGGTCGGTGTTGCAACGCTGATGTCGGGAATAATATCATCAAGAATTACAGGAAGTGCAGGTCTTGCGGTGGGTTCGATGACAGGATTTTTTATTTTTCTTGTCATAACCTCTATTGCATTGATTTTTAACGGTGAGCCTATAACGATACTAACCCTGCTAAAACTGATGTCATCTGTTTTGGGAGGAGGAATAGGCGGAATTATCGGAGTCAACAAAAAGGAAAAAATAAAAATCAGATAAGATCGAGTAAGATATTTTACTGAAATTATGTTTTCGGCAGTTCGTTTAGGCGGACTGCCGTTTTTATGTCGGATTTAATTACAAATTAGAATTATTTTTTAAAAAATTGAAATATCTATGGTAAAACAGCTCGTAATATGGTACAATAATCCGGAGAATGAGATAGTGAGGGTTAATGACCTTGATTTAGATATAATATGTAATATGAAAAATAAGGAAATATTTAAGGAGTGTTAGTATGGCAAAAACAATTAAATTGCCGGCAGATTTAAGGGATTGGAAGGTTACTTCATTTGTTGGGGAAGACAACGGCTGTGAAGTTTACAAGGTATCAAGAAAGATTGATAAAAATACTGCTCAAAATGCGATTCTCAGACACGCATTTGTCGGCAAAAGCAATTATACCGATGAACATGCCGAGTATTTTACCGAAGAGGCTGATTTTATTGAATCGGTTAAGGAGCTTGACGGTGTTTCAAACTATCTGGATGTTTATGTTCAGGATAATCAGAACAAAAAAACCTGTGATTTGTACATATTTACAGAAGAACTCACAAGTCTTGAAGAACTTATGAAAACAAAAACTTTCGCTGAGGATGAAGTTGTTGATTTTGGTATTCAGATGAGTGAAATGCTTGAAACTTTGGAAGCAAAGAATATTTTTCACGGTAATATTTCGCCAAAGAATATTTTTGTAACTGCTGACGGAAGGTATAAAATCGGCGGATTTACAGATTTTGAAGGCAAGATTGCGGATACCTCATTTGTTGCGCCTGAGGTTTACAAGCAGGAAAATGTTGACTATACAACCGACATTTATTCTGTCGGAATAATTATGTATGCAATGTGCAACGGCGGTAAAATTCCGTTTGAAAGTGATTCATGCGACAGAAAGAATGCCTGTGAAGAAAGATTTTCGGGCAAGGCTGTTACCGCACCGTCTGAGGGTGACGAAAAACTCAAGAGTGTTATTGTAATTGCATGTCAGCCGAATAATACAAACCGCTGGAAGAATGCAGGCAACATTAAAAATGCTCTCACATCTATCAAGACTGAAATAGGTACATCCTCCCCTGTTCCGAATCCCGGTGTTGTTGTTCCGGAAAATACGGATTTTGACGGAAATGTATTTGAAGAATATGATTATGATGAATTTGAGGATACAGAGCCGACTGAATCGCAGGATAATTTTGACGATAAGGATGAGGTTCAGACAGTTGAGGACGCTGTTCTTGATAATGAATTTAAAGGCGGCGAACAGCTTGGCATTGCCGAAGTTTTAGCCGGTGAAGGATCCCTGCCTGTTGACGGTAATGCTCCTGTAGATTCAGATGAAGTCAGTGAGCCTGATGCTGATGAAAACGGCGGATTTGAGGTTGTTGATGTGACAGATGCAGTTGATGAGTCTGAAAATTCCGAGGTTAAAACTAACGAAGTATCAGAAGAAAAACAGCCTGAATTTGAAGATATCAGTTCCGTATCAAGTGAAGATGACAAGAAAGAACAAACTGTTACAGATAAAAAAGCTGAAGAATTTGAAGATGTTTCAAGCAACAGCGAAGTAGCTCCGGAAGTTCTTCCTCCTGTTACAAGCGTTGAAGTGTTTGACGATTACTCCGGTGCAGAGCATAAAAATGTTCTTACAAGCAATGAATCAAGCAAGGACTACGGTGATTTTTTTGAGGACGAGCCGTCTGTTAAGCGTACTGACAATAAAGCTGACGATACTAAAAAAATTGAAGAAAAAAACGACTTTGACGATAACAGCTTTGAAGATAATGACAATGAATTCGGATATGCAGATGAAGAAGATAATAAAGAAAATGTAAAGAAAAAGAAGAATAAATTTATCATTATTCTTTGTGCCGTTGTAATTGCCGCCGCACTCGGATTTATCGGTTTCTGCGTTTATAACGGTTTGTCAAATTCATCTACTGACAATAAAACTACTACAGCCGAAACTGCAACATCTGCAGAAGTAACCACACAGGCGCCGAGTACGGCGATGCCTACTACAACGGAACAGGTTACAACATCTTCTTCATATAACAATGTTGTTCCTGTTGTCGGTTACGGTTACAGTTACGGTAAAAAGCTTCTTGAACAGGCAGGATTTACCGTTGAAATTTCTGACTATGAATACAGTTATGATTATCCGGAAGGATATATTATCTCTCAGACTCCGGAAGGTGACACAAGCGCAAGTACGGGTACAGTTGTTAAACTTGTTATCTCAAGCGGACAGATTCAGAGAGAAACGGAAGCTCCTGCAACACAGGCTCAGCAGTCATCAAATAGTCAGAGCAGCTCATCGGGCAATTCAAATTCACAGAGTTCAAATGCACAGTCATCAAGCAATACAAACACTAATAATAACGGCGGATTTATCTTCCCTAACAGCGATTCTTCATATCTCAGCAACGCACAGGTAAGCGCTTTGAGTGATGACGACTTACAGCTTGCAATTAATGAGATTTATGCAAGACGAGGCAGAATTTTTAAAGACGCAAGCCTTAATGCATACTTTAACTCGCAGTCATGGTATGAGGGCAAATATACACCCGAAGAATTTGAGAAGAATGTTAAATTTAATACTTACGAACAGAAGAATCTTCAGCTTTTGATTAACGAAAGAAGATCAAGAAAGTGATTTTTAAACAAGAAAGATAATGCAGAGGAGTTATTATGAAAGATAAAATATTAAACGCACTAAAAAGCAAGACCTTCTTTGCTTTGGCAATTAATATTGTTATTATGGCTTTGATTATAGGTGTTACTGCATTTTCCTATGACAGTGCTGACGATTTTTACAATTCTTTATATATCTGTCAGTATCATAACTATTACAATAATGATATTAACTACATTTTTGCGACAATTACCGGTTCATTGCAGTACATTCTTTTGAATTTCAACTGTTTTGTACTTTTTCAAATTCTTCTCTCCTGTGCCGCTTTTTCTTCTGTTACATTTGTTTTTGCCGATAAATTCGGAAAGCACAAGGCTTTCATATTCACTCTTGTGCTGAATATTTTGTTTTCTTTTGACCATTATTCAAACATTCTAAGCAGTAAAACCGCCGCTTTTCTGCTTACGGCAGGGTTTCTGATGGCACTTAATGCAATCAGAAATAAAAGGTACTCTCTCCCGTTTTGGATTGGTGTACTTGAAGTTATATTCGGAACATTTTTATGTTTCAAATATTTCTTTGTAGGACTTGCATTTTTCATTGCATTCTTCATCGGTGATATGATTGCAAAAAGAAAGTACAAGTTGCCGTTCAGAAAATTCTTCTGGTATTTCAGACCTTTTGTGCTTGTATTTGTCTTTATTGTTCTTGTCGGCTGCGGTCTTGAATATTATTCATATTCGGTCAATAATGCAAATGCAGAAACTTCGGGGCTGTACAGATACAGCGTCCTTGCCGATAAGACCGATGATAATGCTTTTCCAAACTATTCCGATTACTGTGAGGAGCTTAATTCGGTCGGAATAAATTCGGCAAATGAGTATGAACTTTTTGTTGACGGATATTATGATGAAAACAACGGACTGAATACTGCTGCCCTTGAAAAGGTTGCGGATATCCAAAAACGGGAAAATCCGTATAATTTTTTTGATAATGCGGGTGCATTGTTTTCAGATGCATGGGGACATATTATAAATTTTGATTCATATCTTATTGCCTTTGCGGTAATACTTGCCGTTATGGTTGTTTTTCTTACCGTTCAGAAAAAAAGATTCGCCTTCTTCCCTGCTTTGTATTTTGCGGTGGGATTTGCGGCTTGTATGTATGTTCGTTATGCAATGGATTCTTCGGCATACACAATGTACGGAATTTTGCTGATGATTCTTTCGTTTACAATGTATTCGTTTGATTTCGGTCATCTCAGAAAAGACGAATACAGTAATATTACGGATAAAAGCAGAAAAACTGTTCTTATTTCGGTTATTGTATTTGTGATATTAGGTGTGGCAAGCTGTGTATCATATTTCTTCCATATCACTCCTGTTTCATATGACAAAAAGCCGAGTGATCTTTATACTGAGGTTGACAGACATCCCGAAAATTATTATGTTCTCGATCCTGTAACAGCTAAAGAATACATTTCATATACCGATAACTATATTCATCCGCTGTGGGGATTTTCTTCCGATTTTCTCCATAATGTTGACGGCTTCGGATATCTTCATCGGACAAATCAGCTTGTGAACCGCAACCTCTCAACAAATATTTATGAGGCGGTCGTTGACGGAAGAAATGTATATGTTATCGATAAAAAAATTACTTTTATCAAAGAAAATTATCTTAACCAATATTACGGCAAAAAGGATTCCGTCATTGTTTACAAGGATGAAAAGGAATTCAACGGATTTACAATTTACAGCGTAGACAGAGTTAAATAACATTAAAAAAGGTATATCACGATTTTTTTGGAGACGGCGAAGTCGTTTTTCTTAGGCATTTCGTTCATTCCTTTTCTGTCATTTTCCGGGCGAACTAAAACAAAAAGCAGAGCTTTTGGGCTCTGCTTAGTTTCTTGAAAATATACTTTTGCTATGGGAGTGATTCAGATTAGATTGCTCGGAATAAAACAATTATCCTTGTCAATCGGTATCGGCTCCTCACACATACATATGATGCCGCCGTTTCCGCGGTTCAAAGAAGCCTTGTCAATTACGCTGTACTTTTTGACCTCACGACGATCAGGAGAAGCACTCTTTTTGATTTCCAACGGATGAATGACATTGTTTTCCTCGATGAAAACATCAATCTCTTTTGCGTTAGAATCACGAAAATAGGTAATATTTACTTTAGATTTAGCGTAAGCGTAGTTTTTCACAAGCTCCATTACCACATAATTTTCGTAGTAATGACCGCTTGCAGCACCGTTACGGAGAGTGTCTGCCGTCAGCCACATCGAAAGGTAAGCACAAAGACCGGTGTCACAGAAATACAGTTTCGGTGTTTTGCTGAGCCGTTTCAGTTCATTGTTTGAATATGGGGCAAGCAGATAAACAATGTGAAGTCCCACAAGTACTTTCAGCCATTCCTTTGCGGTACTTGGTGCAATGTCAGCGGATTAATAATTTACCTGCTCTGAAACAAGAGCAGCACAGCCGACCAGAAACTTACGAAAACGAACTGTGTCGGTGATACCGCCGTGTTAGCTTAGTAATATTTTTTTGAAAGGTGATAAAATTATGAGTACCAATAAGATTACTTGTTCATTTACCGTTGACCGTGATATTTACAACGCTTATAAAAGTATTGTTGTAAAAGGTGGTGAAAATGTAAAGGGCAACCTTGTCCGTTATATGCTCAATGTCATTAACTATGAAACTTCAAATGCAGATACAATTTCTGCAATAAAAGAAGTTGAAGAACTGAAAAAAAATCCAAACAAAAAAACCTATGCTTCATTTAGAGAGCTTTTAGAGGATATTACCAATGAGTAAATTAAGAATTGTGCCATCACAGAAATTCAACAGAGATGTTAAGCTGGCAATTAAGCGTGGATACAATATTCAATTGCTTGATGATGTTGTTGAAATGATAGCTGAACAACAACTACTGCCACCGGAATATAAAGATTACAAACTAATTGGAAATTATTCCGGCTGTAGGGAGTGTCACATTACCCCCGACTGGCTCCTGATTTACGAAATTAGTAATGAAGAACTTATTTTGTATCTGACAAGGACCGGAACACACAGCGATTTATTTTAAACTTCTAAAGGCGTTTTTGCCTTAATAGAATATACCAACAAATAAAAGAAAGAACCTTCCCTAATGATAAATTCATCAGAGAAGGTTCTTGTTATTTTTTCACCATAACTACAGCCTGTTTGCCGAGTTCGTTATATCTTGTATTTACAAGGCTTTTTGAGTAACGGGTTCGAGCATTCGTCCACGGATCGTTGAAATAGTAATAATAGTTATCATATCCTGTCATTACAAGACAATGCTCTCTGGCAATCCAAGTATAGTAACTGCCGAGTTTATATTTTGCGTTTTCATCGGTGTAGTTTACTCTCCAAGTGGTTGTTTTGAATGACGGCAACATATTAATTGTTGCCCAAATCATAATCGGCTGACCTTGTGCAACATACTTACCCGAAAGATATTCAAGACTTTTCCCGCTGATTTCGACAGCCTTGTATGATTTGTCGGAAAGGTATTTATTCATACATTTTACCATAATCGGTGCATACGCTCCGTAGCTGTTGGAACTGTATGGTGTTCCAACAAAGGCACAATTAGGATCCGGTCCTGTGTATGAACCGTTCGAATAACCGAAGGGTTTTTTAACCAGATACTTATCTGCAAATGTTGTTTCGGAAATATTGTATCCATAGTGTTTAAGTAACATTGTTGCACTACAAGTTTCGCAACCGGTTGGCAATTTGCTCTGACCAATCAGGGGAACATTTGAAATTTTCTTGCTCTGTGGCATTATGTATACATTGGAAATGGCTTTTTTTCCGTTATTCAAAGTGCAAGTTACAGTTGCTTTTCCTGTCGCTACTCCTTTGACGACACCTCCGCCTCTTGTTACAGCAGCTATTTTTGAATTGCTTGATGAATAAAGTCTGTAATATGCCGCTGTACCTTTCGGAATACTGCTATTGAGGTCAAAGCTTTGACCTATGTACAGTACAATTTCACTTGCATTAAGTTTAAGAGATGTTGCAAGCGGCTTGACCGTTACATTACAGGTTGCTTGTGTACCGTTTGGCATTTTGCATCTCACAGTTGTGGTTCCTGCCTTTTTTGCGGTCATCAAACCTCCGGCTTTTTGAATAAAAGCAATGTTCGGATCATCTGAATAATAAGAACGAAAATAAGCTGCTGTTCCACTCGGCACATAGCTTGAAAAATCATACTGTTCACCGACTCCAAGTGTAATACTTGTCTTATCAAGCTTTATGCTATTAGCAAGCTTTTTAACAGTAACCTTACATTTGGCTGTAAGTCCGTTATAAGTTTTTGCTGTAATTGTAGTGACACCAATGCCCACAGCAGTCATTTTGCCTTTATCGTCTACAGTAATTACCCCACTATTATCTGTAGTAAACTCTACTTGCGAAATATCTCCGTTTTCAACAGTTGTGACGAGAGTATATTTTTCACCTTTACCAAGTGTGATATTGTTTTTATTAAGCTTCACACTTTTTGGTACGCTAGTAGGTTTCGGCTCTGTAGTAGGCTGTTCAGTAATCTGCTCAGTAATCTGCTCAGTATACTCTTCCGTAGTTGTTTCAGTCGATTCTGTTGAAGGTTCAGTAACTTCTTCCGTAGTTGTTTCAGTCGATTCTGTCGATGGTTCATCAACAATTGTTGTTTCCTCAACACATTCTGTAGTAGTTTCAGTATATTCAGTTGTTACTTCAGTACAAGCAGAGGAGAAATCCGATATCGTTGTTTCTGTGAATTCCATATTTTCTGTTGTCATCTTTGTACTTTCTGTGGATGCTTCAGTTCCGTAAGCCGAGGTAGTTTCTGTCAAAGATGACGGTTCTGATGTATCGAATTGAGAGCCAACAATAATTTTCTGAATATTAGTGGCATCAATAACGGTCAACACATTGTCGCCATTAGTATCGTAAAGAAATTTCTCATCATCAGTTAAGTCAATCATACCTACAACATACTTTTGGACCTTGGTTGCATCCATAACTGTAAATTCGTAATTACCACCGTTAACGATAGTCGCTGCATATGGTATTATACATATCGCAGATAACAGCGTTATGATTAATAATATTGATATTGGTTGTATTATTTTTTTCATGTTTTTTGCTCCCTTATCTGTGCCTGTTGTAATAGTCTTTGTCTGACCGTTTACAAATGTCTTTTCTACCGTATTACCGTCTGAATCGGTAACAATGTAATGAGTAAGACTGCCGTTTGATGATGTGCGATATTCGCTTTCAAGCGAACCGTCAAATGTGTAGTAGTAATATGAGGTTTCGCCGCTTGAATAATTTTAGGTATCAGTAGGCTCAAATGAGCCTACTTACCCACATTCGTTTTAAATTTTTTCAAATATAGTTAGAATTATTAATCAATCTAAAATTTATGCCTATTTTTTTTTAACTCATTAAATGCACTAAAATTGGTCTCATTGACTAACACCATTTTTTCATGTGAAATACAGCGAAACCACGGTATGCAATTTTTATAAAAAGCCAAATCTTCAGGATAATCATAAGCATTCCAAGAGGAAAAATCTATAGGTTTCATCAATAAAGCCGTTGTTATTTTATTAATTCTGAAACAATGGATTTGTTGTCCTGCAGTATATCTGGGTGTTTTTATTTTACCTAATGGAATTTCATGATTTCTAAAACCATCCAAGAAATTAAAATATTCATTAGAATGATCCTTTTTATGGATCTGTCTCACAGTAAAAAAACTAAAATTCTCACTATAGCAAGTGGCAATTTTTAATATATCGTTATATTTACTATTAAAATCGTCATAATTCATAAAAGTATAAACCATAATACCACCTGTATGCCCTATACATAAAACGAATGGATACTCCACTTTATATTTTTATATTTAACATGATAATGCTTAAAAGAAGCAGACCCACTATGTTTGGGATCACACTTACTTCTAGTGCTGTCTACTGAGTTTGCGATATTTAACGCATCACTCTTATAATAAGTTATTACATATTTGCCTTGCCGCAACTTTGATTCAGCTTGACTTTTAGTAAGTTTACTTCCGCATTATCAACCGTCATTTCATTCTCATTATAACCGTAAACAAACGCAAATGCAATATAATTTACAATTTCATTTGTTCTTTCAGGAGTTACCGAAAGCGATACCTGCTGATAAGCGTTTGTGTCAGCACTAAAGTTCTGATAATGGAACTCAGGTATAATATTCTGATAGATATACTTGTTGCCTAAAGAGTTATCGTAAGATGAAGTATCCGAATCGTCATTATCGGCTGAATTATCAGTAGCAACATGATCTGTCAGGCTCTTGTTTGCAGTTATCAACCCAATTGCCTGAATAATATCATTTGTGTTGGAATCAGAAATCTCGGTGAGTTGTTCATGGAAAGAAGCCTCAAAACGCTTGATCTTTCCGAAATGTTCAATTGCCAGCTCTTTTATGACCAATCAAAATGTTCTCCGTCCTTTCTTTTCTATATTCATAATATACAGTTTACCAATGTAAAAATGCGGTGCATTATGTGCTGAAACCAATTTGTTTCTTTTCCGTCTTTGCACTTGACTTAGGAATTTCAATATCATCAGCGGTGATTAATGCAATATCTTCACTTTCAATGGAATCAAAATCCATTGTTAGCAGTCTGGAGGCTTGAGCCATCTTTGCTATTTCAATTACATTTCTGACATATCTGCCATTACCGAAATCGCTTTCATTCCTTGCGGCATCAAACAAGACAGTCAGTTTATTACAAGCTTCATCAGTAAATGTAAGCCCTTTCTGTTTTGCGATAAGTTTTGCTATTTCGCAAAGTGCTGCCGTATCGTAATCGTTGAATGGAACATGGTAGGCAATTCGCGACCTGAGACCCGGATTCTTTTGAAGGAGCCCTTCCATCTTGTCAGGATACCCTGCTAATATAACGACAACATCGTCCCGATGGTTTTCCATTTTCTGAACAATAGTGTTAATTGCTTCATCGCCAAAAGAACCGTTTCTGTCATCTACAAGAGAGTAAGCTTCATCAATGAAAAGAACACTTCCTTTTTCTGGATGATACTGTTCAATTATCTGCTTTGCGAGGTTCTCGCCCGGTGTGCTTTCTCTCTTTTTTGCCATTTCGTTCA
>ERZ773112.281-NODE-281-length-35478-cov-111.605934_pt1 | contig 35478 bp, 40 predicted proteins | sample MGYA00580566_ERZ773112 | MGnify/ENA primary metagenome ERZ773112 (study PRJEB29015, sample SAMEA2737842) | human gut metagenome | biome: human gut; feature: human-associated habitat; material: faeces | place: China | collected 2012 ... | reverse complement strand
GCTCAGAACCAGCTTGCGCGTCTGGTCCATGATTAAGTTAATTTCCGCTGCTACCATCTCCGGTGTGCGGGTTACCTGCAAATCATTCATGCTGCTTTCGCTCCCTTCCTCTTTCCTAGCTCTGCTAAATATTTCTTGTAGGTCTCAACAAAGGCTTCCACCTCCTGCGTCATGCCACAGTTATGGTCGCCGCGTACCTGGATGATTCGCTTTGCAGGAGTAAGCTCCATTGTGTAAAATGGTATGTTCGGCTCTTCCTGTTTGCGTATCAGGATAATGGTGCATTGGCCTTTGGCGTGTCTATCTGCATATGTCCCTACACAATGGTGCAGGGTTTTGCCTTCAATAATAAGCTCTGATGAGTTTTCAGCAACCTTTGCTATAAACCCGCCGGCAGCAAAGTTGTACCGCTTGCGCTCCTCCTTAAGCTTGGCAATCTGCCTATCAAGTTCTGCATCTGCTTTAATCTTAAGCTGTGTAATAATGTTCTGGTGTGCCTGCTGCAGGTCATGTGGCTTCAGCACCGCCGTATCTTCCAGACTTAAGCCAAGTTCATTGCAGTCATTCAAGTAATCCATCCAGTCGATAAGAACTCCTCGGATGCTGTGGTATCTTGTCTTTTTCTGCTGCTGGCGAAGTATATATCTTAAAACCTCTTCTGTGCAGATGCCATAGCCTTTCAATGTGTCAAACCTTTCGCATGTGTCGAAGTTACTCAGCTGTTCCAGCTCCTTGCGCTTTTGTACAAGGTCCGTAAGACTAAAGCGTGAATTTTTCTTTAGATACAGCGCCAGGCTAAATGTATCCATATCCACCGCCAAAGCTGATAGCGCAAGCATATCTCCTTTGCCTATTGGCACTCCAAGCAGGTCCTTAGGTGTTTTGCCCTTCCAGTTGAATATATTCCGGAAGCTGCGGCATCGTAAGCCTTCTGCTACTATGTTCCACAGTCCCATTTTCATTATGTACTCCAGCTGCGGGTGCTTTTGATAAAGCTCTATATACCGGAAAGCATCTTCTGCCCCTGTCAGCCTGATGAAAGCGTCCAGCTGACTGTATTTTAGCCAGCTGTCCTTTAAAAGCGGCTCCAGCCTGTCCAATCCAAGCCATACATGGTAACCGTTAAGCTCCATAACATAATCCTTGCTATACAGACTTCTTCTTTTGCTCCACCATTCATTACCCCAAAAATCGCATTCATGTGTCCAATGGATTGCTTCATTCTTGCGCATCAGGTAATATTCGCGCGGAACATAATCCTCAAATATTTCTCCCGTAACAGCGCTTATACAGCGATAGACAGCAAAGCTGCGAGCAATTATAGCTTCTTTGTCATACAGAGCTCGTTCAAAATATGTAAAATAATACTTTGCTTGGGTGCGTGCTCTTCGCCAGCCATGTACAATCTCACCATCTGCTCCGCATTTCGGGCAAGCTGCCCTATCTTTATGGCTTGACTTAGCAAGCACGATGTGCTTGCCACACCTGCTGCAAACCGCCTTTTGCTTATCTTCACGGTCAGGCACCATGAAAAAGTTTCCGCTCCCCGTGGCTACCTGATTAAAATAGCGTTTCACTTCATCGCCAATGCCAGCAGGTAAATACCGCATAAAATGCAGGAAGTCTTTATCGCCCAGCAGTCTTTCTCTGCTTGTGGGCCAACACTTAGCAACCGCCTGCTCTATTGCCTTCTTTTTCAATTGATTTCACCTTCTTGATATTAGAAAAAATCATCAAGATTAACGCTTACGGCAGCAGCGCCAGTGCCAGTATCCATCGACGTTTCGGGAGTTTTGCCAAGCGCTTGGTGCACGGCCGTTGCCTCTGCTGCAGGCTCTGTATTTTCGATATTGTAATATTTACAGGCAATTTCCATGGTCTGGATTTCATCAAGGCAGGCACAGCCACCGACAGCATGCTGCTTTGCTTCTTCTCTGACTGCTAATAATGCACCGGATAAGGTTTTCTTCTGCTCGAGAATTTTTTCAGCGACCTCAGGGTAGGAAGTTGCCAGCTGCAGCAGCTGCTCAGCGATATACTGAAAGCATGGGTCCTTGGCTGCTTCCATTTCTTTGTCCAGCTTTTCGATTGCCCGTTTCTGGCCTTCAGTTAATACCATTGCTAACCCTCCATGTCTTTCAATTTGCGTGCTTTGCGATGCAAGGCAAAAATAGGCACCGCATGACGCGACAGCTTGCGTTCTGCTGCAAGCAGATGGTCTTTATAACGAATGCGGCGGCCATGGTACATGCCATACACAAAACGCATGATATTGTAGCGGTTAAGCTTTTCCATTGCTCTTTTTCTCCTTCGCTTCCCAAATTTCCATGACTGCACCGGCAAAGCGCTGGCAGGTTTCGTTTTCAGCCTCATCCATTTTGCGCGTCTTTACCTGGATGCTGCGTTTGTATAACAGTTCGGCCAACACCGCCAAGCGCTTGTCCTTGGCATTGAGCTTGCCATAATCAAGCTGCACCACCAGCGCCATAGCCTGCAGCAGCACTTCCATTGTTTCTGTTGTCGCTGCCTTTGTGGCCTGGATTTCGCGCGCTGCTGATACAGCAATAGCCTGAGCAGGCGCGATACCCTGTTTGGCGCACTTAAAAGCAGCACGGCGCTTATTTTTACGGGCTATGCTACTCATTGTGGCCTCCCATTTGGCGGATTTCCTCGCCGATGAGCTTGTACAGCTTCTTCAGCTCCTCTTTGGTCAGCGTCACGCCTTTGCCAGGCTTGCCGTTAGGGTTCCAGGTGCGCAGGTCATATTTTGTGTATTTCTCGTCCCAGATAACCACGTTCAGCTCCTTGGTGTAACCTGAAGGGCTCTCACTAAAAGCGCCGATTCTTCTTTCCAATTTGAAATTAATCTCCATTGATTTCACTCCTTGTGTTTGTTATAATATATGTGATTTCACTTTTTACTTTTGTTTTCACTTTCGTGCGAACAATTTAATTCTTTTTCTCATATTTTTTACTTCTTAGAGCATTGATACGCCAATATCAATGCTCTTTTTCTTTTTACGGAACACGGGAAGCACAGTCATTATTTCCGCACCTCTATGGGAATAAGCACGATATCGCCGACCTGCAGTGTGCCATGGATATTGCCAATCTTGCGAGTATAATAGATAACCTCGTGGATGTCGCGGGTATCACCTTCACTATCCATGACACTGCCTACCAGGTGCCAGAGGGTATCACCCTCCGCAGCAACAGTCTTTACTACGTATTTTTCCACAGGGCGGTTGTAATCCCATGCAGCCCAAATGCAGCAGGCTGCCAGCAAAATGAACAATACTTTTTTCATGATCGTTTACCTCCTTTACACAACGCCTTTACGGATTTGTTCCAGACGAGCAAGGTAGCTATTGCCGGCATTGGCAGTGCGAATATTGACCTTGGCCGGCTTTATCATCGGAGTATATCCAGCCAGGTGCTCATCGCAAAGCTGTTCCAGCATTTCATCAGCACGCTTCACATTGATGCGCCAGCCGCCAATCTTTACAGCCGGCAGCTTGCCCTTCCGGCACATATCGTAGATGGTTCCTACGCTGGCCGATACGTGCTTAGCGTAATCCTTAATAGACATGTACAGTACATCAGCCATATTACAGCCCTCCCTTCTTTTCCACCGCCTCGCCTCAGTGCTATAATGAAAACACAGGAAGGAGGTGATTATTATGTCAAGCTTGCCAATTCCACCAGAGATATATTTTTCTGATTTTACTTTTGATTTAAAGTGTTATTCTGTAATCAGAAATGGTATTGCAACCGGTCAATACTCCGGTTTGGATAATACCGAAGATCGTAAATCGTATGTGCATTTTCAACTTCCCTGCGATATTAAAGTGGGTGATTCGTTGGAATGCAACGGCGACTGCTTTATAGTTACCAAGGTTGATTTTGATACTTTTGATGGTCAAAAAGCTCTCCTAAAGGCTTTTATCATTCAAAAAATCTAAATAAAATCTTCTTGAGAACAAGGCAATCCATTTTAGTACAGCTCTAGTTTTTTGAATCCCTAAGATTTGTACTTTTATATGCATTGCTAAAATATTGTTTTGATAATGTTTTTCTACCACGCCTCTGCAATCTTGGTTATCAGCCAAATTGTTTGAGGCTTTTTCTTTCTCCATCTCTCCGCCTCCCTTATTTTCCACCGCCTTGCCTCAGTGCTATAATGAAAGCACAGGAAGGAGGTGACGGTAATGAATACTTCAAACCATTTCTTTAAAACCGCTCAAATTTGCCAAAACGGTCATCTAAGAAATAGCGACACTAGCACACACGCTGCTAAAAATGAAAAGTTTTGCTCAATATGTGGTGCCGAAGTCATTTCTGCTTGCCCACATTGTGGTAGCCAGCTTCGCGGTGCCTACTATATGAATAAGCCAATTTATTTTGGTACTATGTGTAATGTGTCGGAAGAAAGAAAATTCTCATCACATATTTCTGGCTATAAAGATGTTAAGCTTTCCAATACAGTAGATGTTCCATCCTACTGTCATAATTGCGGTGCTCCCTATCCCTGGACAGAAGCAGTTTTAAAAACTGCTGAAAACATCATCAATATGTTTGATGAGCTAACACCTGAGCAGAAGAAGCAGCTAGTAGATTTTATACCAGACATCATTATTGAAACTCCCCGGTCTCGTTATGCTGCGCTGGTCTACGCTAAGTTTCTTGACGGCCTCCAAGGACTTGTATACGAGAATTTCGCCTCTTGGTGCCGCGAAAATGTACTTCCTGCGCTTCTGGTCTTGATGAATATGCAGAAGTAGTAAAACGAACGGCCACATATCAGGACACTTTGAAAAGTTACACTGGTACGGCTTTCCTAAAAGACGGCAGTTGCACACTTTTTGAAGCTTTTTGCCGCATTTTGGGCAGAAGTTTCCTTTTTTGACAACCTTTCCGCAATGCGGGCAGGTTGTCATTTTTTTATCATCCATCTCCCTCACCCTCCCTTCCTCAGCTCCTGCACCAGCGCCAGCAGCTCATCCAGATATTCCAGCTTGTTCCAGCCTTCAAGTTCGCAGACCATGAGGTCCATGCGGATGTCTGCCAGCAGGCGCTGCTTCATTTTTTCCCGCGCCAAGCGATTGAACGCTTGACGCGTTGCCGATGCATCCGGCGTAAACTGTATGCTCATTATTGCCTTCTCGCTTCCTCCCACCAGCTAGCGCGCTGAGCCTTTACTGCCTCGAAAGTCTTTCTGTAAAGTTCAGCTCTCTTTTGCCAAAACTCAGCGGCAGAAGCACAGCGCAGCTTTTCGCATCCCAGCGCTTCCTCTTCGGCTTCCTGCGCTTTGGATAACAAAGCCATAGTGCAGGCCGAAACTTCATCAAGGGTAAGTGTAAGTTTCATTTCATTACCTCCCTACCACCAGCGCCACGCCGGCGGTTTTGTCTAGTGTACTAGACATTTATTGCATTAAAAAAGCAGATACGGAACAATTAAGAGCATTAGCAAGAGCTTCTAAAGTGCTAATTTTCACTTCCATCTCTTCACCGCTTTCCAATTTAATGATAGTTGCACGCGAAATATTAGCCTTTTTAGCCAACTCATCCTGTGTCATACAGTTTTCTTGTCTAATCTTACGAATATTATAAAGCATTCTTTTTTCCTCCTTTCTATCTCCGTTGTGTCTAGTATACTAGATTTATTTCTTGATATCAACTGTATTTGACATTTTTCTTTGCTTAATGTATAATCTAGTTGACATTATAAGGAGGCTTCCATCATGACTATCGGAGAATACGTAAAACAATATAGAAAAAGTCAAGGTTTATCAATGCAAGCTTTTGGTGAAAAATGCAATTTAAGTCGAGCATATATTTCTATTCTAGAAAAAGGGATTAATCCCACAACAGGTAAAGCATTCGCGCCAACAATAGAAACTTTAAACAAAATAGCTGAAGTTACTGGCGTTACAATCGATACTTTATTGCCAATGCTCGACAGTAATCAGCTAGTAACAGTAAATGCGCCTTCCTCCTCTCTCTCCCTCACCCAGCAGGAAGAAACACACATAAAAAAATACCGCCAGCTGGATGCTGACGGCAGAGAGCGTGTTGATTATGTTTTAGATATGGAACATAAGCTTGCTAACGAGCGTGCTGAAAAAGAAGAGCAGCGTTTAGGATAATAAGAAAGGATGATTGTTATGACAAATATTAAAAGTACAATTAATGCTAACGGCGTTGAAATCCGTATAACAAGCTCTAAAGAGGCTGATTATATCTCACTAACCGATATTGCTAAAAAACGCAATCCCGAGTTTCCTGCTGATGTTGTTAAAAATTGGTTACGTTCTAGAAGTACTATTGAATTTTTAGGATTATGGGAAAAGATTAATAACCCAAATTTTAAACTGGTCGAATTCGACCAGTTTAAAAATCAAGCAGGTGAAAACAGCTTTGTACTCACCCCTCAAAAATGGATAAATTCAACCAACGCCATCGGCATAACCTCTAAATCTGGGCGCTACGGCGGTACCTATGCTCATTCTGATATAGCCTTTGAATTTGCGTCCTGGATTTCTCCAGAATTTAAGCTGTATATCATCAAAGATTACCAACGTTTAAAGGCTGACGAAAGTCATGCCAAAGAATTAGACTGGAGCGTAAAGCGTGAAATTGCTAAGTCTAATTACAGGCTGCACACAGACGCTATCAAAGAAAACATGCTGCCAAATCTGACGCCACAGCAGACAAGCTACACCTATGCTTCTGAAGCTGATATGATAAATGTTGCCCTTTTCGGCATGACTGCCCGCCAATGGCGAGCAGCTAACCCAGATGCAGCCGGAAACATCAGGGATGCAGCAAGCATCGAGCAGCTCATCGTACTTTCCAACCTTGAAGGCTTGAATGCTGAATATATTCGTGAAGGCCTTGCGCAGCCTGAACGCCTGCTGAGGCTTAACCGTATAGCTAAATTTCAATTAAACGCCTTTTCCGAAAAACCACTGAAAAGCATAGAGACATTAAAGAAGCTTCAAAAATAAAAATACCGCCAGCTGGATGCTGACGGCAAGGAAGAAATAGACGATTTGATTGATGTTAAGCTGGCCAAGCTCCAGCACAAGGCGGAAGAAGACGTGGAGAGTTTAGAATAATAGATTTTGAAAGCGAGGAATGAAAATGAAAGATATAAAATTGTTTCAGAGTGCGCAGATTCGCTCTATTTGGAACGATGAAGCCGGAGAATGGTTCTTTTCTGTTGTCGATGTTGTCGGTGCATTGACCTACAGCGCGGATAAATCAGCTTATTGGCGCAAACTAAAGCAAAGAATGAAAGCAGAAGGTAATGAAACCGTGACAAATTGTCACAGGTTGAAATTGCTTGCAGAAGCGGAAGAAAAAAACGCCCCCGATATGGGGGCAACGATAAATATATTAGTTTACTGCGATAAAGCGTTTAGACAATGCTTCTTGTAATATTTTGGATAAGCTCAGACCTTCTTCAGCGGCCTGTTCATCCATCCAGCGTGGAAGGCTGATGGTGCGTTTTACCGCCCTATTGTCCTTAATATCTGCCTGAATAAAATTTACAAATTCGTTATCATCTAATTCGATGCTTTGCAAATTGCTAGGTGCGGGAATTTCTTCCTTGCTATCCTTCAAATATTCAATCCACTGCGTGAGCGCAGCTTCGGCCATCTTCATGGCGTTACCCAAAGATTTGCCCTCGCTGATGCAACCAGGTAAATCAGGGAAAATAATAGTATACGTACCATCCTCGTTTGCATGGAACACAGCAGGATAAACGTATTCTTGTAGTGTTTGCCTCCTTTTCATGTTAGCGACTTCCTCCTTTTATTATTAAATGCTATTTAATTAATGATTGCGATTATAGTAAGAAGCCCGCAAAGCGGGCGGAGTAAAAAGTAATCTCTATTTTACTCCCGCAGCTTTGAGGATTGCTTTCGCTGTCAGCTCATTCAATTCCCGGTGCCTTGGAACCTGAACGGAGCGGCTACCTGGTTTTTTATAGATTGTGTGATCGCCATCATCACGCTCTAGCTTGTAACCCGCTTTTAACAGCAGTTTTACTAAATCGCGCCGTTTCACTTCATCACCTCAATTCCATTTATAAATTCCCTACACCTATATTATAATACGTAATTTACGTAACGTAAAGTAAAAAGTAAGTAATTTACGTATTTTTTGCCAATATCAATACTTTTATAAATAAAAAAATCCCCCGGTGTTACCAGCACCGAGGGATCTGCAAGAACGTGTTACCAGCACGCTCAATGTCATCAACCCAAGCACTACCAAGAGCTGATTACTTTTTTATTATATCAGCTCTGCTTGAAAAATGAAAGGAGCTGATTTTTTATGGCTAAAACAAAAAAATCTAACGGCGAAGGAACCATAAGCTACGAAAGCGACCGCAAAATGTACCGGGCAAGACTAATCGCCCCGGACGGAAAGCGCATCTCTAAACGCTTCCCCACAAAAAAAGAAGCAATGGAATGGATTGCTGTTATTCAGGCAGATATCTGCAAGAACGTCTATGTAGCGCCCAACAGCCTGCGCTTAGGCGAATGGCTCTCCGAATACCTTATTACCTATAAAGCACCCAAGGTGCGCCCCAAAACACTGGATCGCTACATTCAGACCGCAAAACATATTGCACCTATCGCAGAAGTGGAGCTGCAGAAGCTGACTGCCCATACTGTGCAGCAATTCTACAATGAGCTGCCGCCGATGAGCGCTAGCAGCAAGAATAAAGTGCATAAGCTCCTGAAGGCTGCCATCACCAAAGCCTGCGCCATTGACCTGGTTGCCAAAAACTTCATGCAGGCGGTAGAAGCTCCACCGGTTCCCAAGGTTGAAGTCCAGGTATTCACTACGGAAGAAATCGGTAAGATTCTGCAGACAGCCAAGAACAGCCGTTATTACAGCAAATACTACCCCTTCTTCCTTCTGGCAGCAACTACCGGCGCGCGCCTCGGAGAGCTGTTAGGCCTTAAAGCGCCAAACGTAAAGCCAAATTATATCTACATCGACAACAGCCTGCAGGCAGTGCGCGGAAAGCTCACAGATATGCCGCCCAAGACTGCTGCCGGTGTACGCAAGATAACTATTGCGCCCGAAGTCAGCAAAGCCCTCAAGCTTGCCAGTGCCTCTTCCGGTTCGGTGCTTTCTTTTAACAGGTACGTTTTCCACACCCGCAACGGCACGCCGATACACCCCAGAAACATGGAACGCATCTGGAAGGCGCTGCTGCAGGAAGCAGGCATTGAATACAAGAACTTCCACGTGCTGCGCCACACCATGGCCACACAGCTGCTTGCCAATGGTGTATCTATCGCCGAAGTTGCCAAGCGCTTGGGACACAGCAAAATCAGCCACACGCTCAACCTTTACAGCCACGCTGTGCCGAATTATGACGAAGGCATTCCGGATATCATCAGCAAGGCATATGCACTCTGACCGCGTTGGCCCCAGCGTTGGCCCCAGCGTTGGCCCCAAAAACGTTTTCAAATCCCGCAAACCGCATGAAATAAGGGTTCTTGGAGCTATTGATGTTAGGCCTTCTAAGCCGTGGGTCGGGGGTTCGAATCCCTCCTGGATCACCATGAAGGAAACCCCGCAACCATGCAGGTTGCGGGGTATTTTTGTGTGTAAAAAAAGCGACCAACTTTTTACGTTTGATCGCCTTTGGCTTAGCCATTTTTAAATCATATTTCTTAATACTTTTCCTAAACACTCATAACTGGAGGAAGTAGAAACCGTATCATTGCTCCCCGGAGCATTGATATTCATTCCATAGCTTATTCCGTGCTGATTATAATAATCTAACAGAACCTGTTCGTAAGTTCCTCTTGGTGAAGATGATGGTTCACCACTATTCAGCCATCTCCAATTTCCGATTGCATTATAAACAAAGCTGTCGATTACAATACCCGACAAGTGATAGCTTGAGAAATAATTATCACGAATATATCGGATATGCCTGCAAGTATCATAGAGTAGTCCGTTGCTGCTTTTATTCTTTTGAGCCATGGCTTCTTGCTCTGCTTTGGGATTTGTGGATCTCCAACTTCCTCCGATATTAGAATCCGGGTACTTATAAATCCCATCCCAGTTTTTGAAAGCAGAAACGATTTCAAAATACATTCCATCTGAAAAAGCTATTTTTACGACCTGTCCATCAGCTCGAACATCACTTCTTGGATAAGCATTCAGAATCGCATTTCGTACTGCTTGTAATAATCTTGATTGGCCATTGCCGCTTAGATTACTATAGCGGTCAAAAAGGCTGCTTGGAAGCTCAACAAGAATATCAATATCACTCGTATCAATTGCGGTGTTTCTTCCATAACTACCCACATAAATGCTATGTAGGATATCGCTCGTTGAGTTCCAAAACTCTTTGTTAATAGCTTTCGTTACTGTGTGGTAACGAAGGGAAATAAGGCTTCTGGTGTTTTGAATTATAGTCTCTCCGTGTTTTTGAACTCTATTACTCATTTGCTCACCTCCTTAGAGAACTCGGAAGAAATGAATCAATTTCTTCGTCGGAAAAAGTGTTGTCTTTCTTTATTTTCAAGGCTTCACTTGCTTTATCAACAGCCTCCTCAGTCGTACTTGGTGCTTCCAGATAAATGCTATCTGTCTCTTTGACCAACTCGTTATACCTTGAGAGAAGATTTTCGACAGAGTCGCTTTGAAGTTTGATTTCTGTCAATAACACTTTGTACTGATCTCTTACGGAAATCAGTTTGTTAGCGGTTGCCTTGTGCGAAGTTATGAGCTTCTGTAAATCAAAAGATTTGAAATATGCAGTTATATAAACTGTGGCAAATGAGATTAAAGCAGAAATCAGTTTCAACCACAAAGGGTCAGTAAAAATCATTGCAATTATTCCAACTGAAGTAAGCGATGCAGCTCCAATATTGATGGTTTCCATCTTTTTGAATTTTTCAGCATAAATATCTGATTGCTTTTCCTGTATCTTATGCGACCAAACAACGCCAGCATAAGAATCTCTTACGACATCTTCCAGCACCCCGTAAGTATCAATCACTTACTTTTTCGCCTCCTTCTGAAATGACTACAATAATGTTAACTTTTTGATTTACAAATTTTGAAAATATAACATGCTGCTTTGTGCTTGCGGCCAAATTTTTTCCAGACCAACGCCCATATGGCAAGCAGTACTGAGCTGCTTGCCCTTAGAGCCCTAATCTTTTTGGTATGAATTGACTTTGTTTCACCTTTATTCTTTTATCCAGACAGTAATTCCTTTTCTAAGCGCAACTCGTCCAAACTTTGCAATCTGTTGGCTACTATTGCCTTTCTGTTGTTTCAAAGTGTAGATGGTTTTTATTTTGAAACCAAACTGTTCTGCAAACGAGCAACTCAAGAAGTCGACCGGAATAACTTCTCCACCATATCGGACATTGTCATTTACAAATACAACCATAGCGCCGGGCTTGCAAACTCGATAAAGCTCAGCATAGATAAAGGCTAACTCGGTAAAATAGCCTTCAACCATACGAATAACACCGTTGTTATTAAGATCGCCGTTTTCTTTTCGTTTAACTAATGCAGCCATTACTTCCGAAAAAGCCTTATTATCTTTAATCGTTGTATAGATGCAGTCAAATCGTTCTGATTGTTCGTAGGTTACTCCTCAACTATCTCAAAATAACCTTCAGGAAACCAACACGTCTCGCCCATATCATTAGTGATTTTATACCAAGTAACACGCTTAGTTTTCCCAAGGGTACACTGCCCTAACACGTCATAGATTTTCCCCTGCGTACCAAGAGGGAAATCACTTTCAGCTATCCATTTTACCTTCATTCAATCACCTACTGACCACAAGATAAATAGCTAATTCCTTGAATTAATATTATATCTTTCCGAAGTATTTTTCAAGGGGTTTTCTTTAGTTTAGGATGTCTTTCAAAATTTAACCATGATACGCTCTTTTATATAAAAAGTGTTATAATATAAGTAGCAGTATTACCACTACCGGTTTTGGACGTATACTGATGGCTGATTTCATCAGCATGACGTTTAGTGGTTGCTGCTTCTTTTTTTTGTTTAACATGGTCTTGATTGCAAATCAGTAACACTCATTTCATATAATAAAACAACGCAGAATGTACTCATCTTCTCAGTACATTCTGCGTTTTACTTTACAGGCTCAAAAAGTTTTTTAAAATCGTCCGTCCCTGCGGCGTCATAATCGACTCCGGATGGAACTGCACACCATACACCGGCAGAGTTTTATGCTGCAGCGCCATAATCTCATCCTTCGCTGTTTTTGCCGTAACCTCCAGGCATTCCGGCAAGCTTTCCGGCTCCACAATCAGCGAATGATAGCGCGCCGCCTCAAAGCCATTCTGCATATCCTTAAAAATCGGGCTTGCTGCCGCCAAATACACCTTATCCGCCTTACCGTGCACAATCTCCGGCGCATGCACTACGTTACCGCCAAAAGCCTCGCCAATCGCCTGATGCCCCAGGCAAACGCCCAAAATTGGGAACTTCCCGGCAAGCTGACTGATAACCTCCAGACAAATACCTGCCTGCTTAGGATTACCGGGACCGGGTGAAATAATAATGTGTTCCGGCTGCATAGCTCTGATATCCTCAATCGTCAGCTTATCATTGCGCACAACCTTGATATCAGGATTAATTTCGCCAATCAGCTGATACAGATTAAAAGTAAAGCTGTCGTAGTTATCTATAATCAAAATCATTCCTTACTCCTCCTCTGCCGTCATGCACAGCGCCGTCATGCAGGCGCCTGCCTTATTCACGGTTTCCTGAAATTCATTATCCAACACGGAATCCGCAACGATACCGCCGCCAGCCTGAATATAAACCCTGTCGTTCTTTTTAACCATAGTGCGGATGGTAATACAGATATCCATGTTGCCGCCAAAATCAAGATAGCCCATGCCACCGCCGTAAATACCGCGGCGCTCCGGCTCCAGCTCGTCAATAATCTCGCAGGCGCGAATCTTCGGCGCTCCGCTCAGCGTGCCTGCCGGGAATACCGCCCGCAGCGCGTCAAGTACGTCCTTATCGGCGCTCAGTTGGCCTGTAACCTTGCTCGTGATATGCATAACGTGCGAAAAACGCTTAATCGCCTTGTAATCGCTCACCTTAACGCTGCCAAAGTCGCAGACACGGCCCACATCGTTGCGCCCCAAATCCACCAGCATATTATGCTCCGCGATTTCCTTGGCATCTGCCAAAAGCTCCTGCTCCAGCGCCAAGTCCTCCTCACTCGTACGTCCGCGACGGCGTGTGCCGGCAATAGGCATGCTGATGACCTTTTTGCCTACAACCTTCACCAACGTTTCCGGCGAGCTGCCGGCGATTTCCATATCGTCATTATGCATAAACACCATGTACTGCGACGGATTTGTTGTCCGCAAATAGCGGTAAGCGCTGAAAAGGCTTTGGTCATAGGTTGCACTGAACTTTTGCGCGTAAACAATTTGAAAGGCATCGCCGTTTTTGATATATTCCTTGCAGCGGAGCACATTTTTATTATACTGCTCACGGCTCTGGTTACTGGTGAACTCGCCCAGCTTAGCCTTTACAGGCTTCTTCGGCTGCACAGGCTGCAGCAGCATTTCCTCCATCGCCGCAATTTCACGCTCTGCTTTAGCGTAATTGATGGCAGCATTATCCGTTTTGACATTCACAATCAGGAAAATCTTCTGCTTGAGATGGTCAAAGGCAATCAGCTTATCAAACAGCATTAAATCAACATCGGCAAATTCCGCCTTGCGCTCTTTATTCACACGCATATCCGGCTCGCAGTAGCGCATAAAATCAAAGCCAAAGGTGCCTACAAGACCGCCGGTAAAGTTAGGCAGGCCATCAATCTGCGGTGCCTTGTATTCCTCCAGAATATGGCGGATGCAGCCCAAGGGATCGTTTTCCTGATACTTCACGGCAGCACCGCTGATGATTTCCGCATTACCGTCGGTTATTTTCAAACGCAGCACAGGATCATAGCCTACAAAGGAATAACGCGCCCAGTGCTCACCGCCCTCAATGCTTTCCAAAAGGAAGTAGTTGCGGCTGCTGCGTCTTACATTGTCCAAAAACGCCAGCGGCGTTAGCATATCCGCTAGGCATTCCTTAGCTACAGGCACAGCCTTGTAGTCCTTTGCATACTGCATGACCTGCTCCAAAGATAAATTCAACATTTTGTCACCTCATCTGCTTATTTTCACCCGTGTCAACAAAAAAAGCCTGCCCTCGTACTGCTCGCTTTGAGCAATATCAAGGACAGGCTATAAATACTTATACCTGTGGTACCACCTTGCTTCGCCGTACATCGGCGCTCTCTCGCAGAATGCTGACACATTCCTCACCCTTAACGCCGGTGTAACGTTGCCGAATACTCTCGCCTAAGCGATTTGACAGCACCCTCAACGGTCCATTTATCAGCCTGCATCTCTATCCGGCTCCCACCTGCCCGAACTCTCTGTAAGCGCATTTACTGACTTGATCTCCGTCTCAACGGTTTGTGGTCTTTTTGGAAGTTGTGCCTAGTGTATCACTCTGCATTAATAGTGTCAACGAAATATTATACTTTGCGTATTTTCGATTATTTTTCAGCGAATAATGTAAAGCGGGTTACAATTTCAAAATAACTGTACAACAGCAAGCAATGTATATATTACGCAAGTTTTTCTTCTGCATGAGAAAAACTCACTCAAAACTCAAAAAATTTTTTTCTAAACGAAAAACTTCTGATTTTTAAGCATTGTTTCTTCTGCAGGCGAAAAACTTTTGGATGTAGGAAGCAATATAACTGCTTGACTCAATTTTCTTCCAAAAGAAAATCTATGATATTCTTTTGCTCAATCCCATCCTCACCCATAGGGAATTCATCAAGAGTAAGCACATACTTCGGATAGCTGTCATTAATCTTTTTTAGCGGAGCAAACTCACGCTCATATGTTTTTTCATCTAAAACCGTTGCTGATACTTGATAATAAATGCGCTTATCCTCTTTTTGAGCAATGAAATCTACTTCGAGCAAATCTAATTTGCCTATGCTGACCTGATATCCTCTTCGCAAAAGCTCCAGATAAACAATATTTTCAAGAATATGTCCGATATCGCGAGTGCGTTCACCCAATAAAAGGTTACGCAAGCCTATATCAACGATATAATATTTTTCCAGTGATTTCAAAAACTCTTTCCCTTTGATATCATAGCGATTTGCTTCATACAAAATAAAAGCATCTTTTAGTGCTCGAATATAGTTATCAATAGTCCCTGATGTAGTCCTTCTGCCATTACTGTTCAAGGTATCAGCTATTTTTTTAGTTGAAACTATATTTCCTATATTATCAAATAAAAATCGTATTACATCTTCTAAGAGCTTTACGTCTGAAATCCTCTTGCGTTCAACAATATCCTTAAGTAAAACAGTGTTGAATATACCTCTAAAGTATTCCAAGCGAACTTCTTTGTTATCAATAGTTGCAGCATAAGGAAAGCCACCATTAAGATAATATTTATTAAACGCCGTCTTTTTATCTCCACCGACTAATTCCCAATACTCCTTAAACGACAACGGTAGTATGCTCAGTTCAATATACCTTCCAGACAACAATGTAGATAATTCACCAGAAAGCAAATATGCATTAGAACCAGTAATATAAATATCTACATCATCACGTAAGAACAAACTGTTGATAGCCTTTTGAAACTCAGGAACAATTTGTATTTCATCTAAGAATATGTAATTTTTTTCATTAGGGGATAAGTTTTCCAGGATATGATTATATAAAGCATGATAATCCTTAAGACTTTCCCAACGCAAATCTTCAAAATTTATATATTGACAGCATGAAGGATGCACACCACTGCTCACTAAAAAATCTCTATACATTTCCAGCAGTGTCGACTTACCGGAACGACGCACACCTGTAATAACCTTGATAATCTTTTTATCTCGCATCAATTTTAGTTTTTCCAAATATGTCTGACGTACAATCATACAAATCCTCCTCTCCCAAACTACCATTATACTTCTTTGTCCTTTATATCATAACAGAAAGGATAATCCTACGCAAGTTTTTCTTCTCCATAAGAAAAACTCACCAAAATCTCAAAGTTTTTCTTTTGTAAACGAAAAACTTCTGATTTTTAAGCATTTTTTCTTCTACAGGCGAAAAACTTGGGAGTTAAAAATTTCTTTATACAAGCGAAAAAAGGCGGTGCACTCACACCGCCCCAAGGTTTCAGGTTAATTTTACTATTTCATACACGCATCACGCGGCAGTCCCAGCTGTTCGCAGATATCACCCCATTTTTGCTGACGTGTCTTCATTGCCAGCAGTTCCTCCACGCTCTTGTCGCAGTGGCGTGCCAGGAACATCGCACGCTTCACCTGATGCGAAGCGTAACCCATACGCATGTATTTATCCACCAGCTTTTTATCCAGGCCGAACAAACGGTGAATGCGGTCAACCTTGTACTCATGCTCGGCACGCGCCAACTTCTCCGGCGTCAGCCCCAGCAGATAATCAACACGCGTCCAAACGTATTTATCGCGCAGCTGCGCAACCTCCTTCACCGGCTTTTTCGCTGCATAGGCATGCAGGCAGAGCTTTTTCAGCTCCATATAGCTGATGCCGCTGTCAAAAAGCTCGCCAAGCTCTTCCTTGTCAACGAGAAAGCTGTCATGCAGGCCGTTCACTGCCTTTTCCTTATCCATAGGCTTCTTGCCTGCAGCGCTGGCAGCAGCTCCGCCAACAACAAAAAGACCGCAGAGCATCAGGCAGATTAAAAGTGTTATCTTTTTCATTTTGCACCTCCGAGGTAAGTCAGCAATAATACTCAATCTCACCAAATCTTTCAATCCAGGCAGAAATAATATCTTCACTCTGTGCTTCAATCATTTCAACCAAACGATTAAGTATTTTAGAAGGAATTCTTTTGTCGTGCAGATTTGCTATCATAGCCCTTTTGCTTTGAGTTATCCATATTTTGGTTGCATCTGCATGTGGCATTCCATCGGAAACATGCACATGAACAGGCTCCAGCGGCAATCCTTCATTAGACCAAAAATATACTCTATAGGGACCAAATCTAAGCAGTTGCGGCATCTGATTGAAACCCTCCAATTTGCGAATATTTAATTATCAAATGAGCATTTTTTTTGATTCTTGCTAAAATTTTCTCCTGTTCATCTTTTGTATAGCCAATTACATCTTTGATTTCGTATTTCGGTAAAACACATAAAAGGCTGTGAAATCCATCTTCTGCATCAGGTGTTTCCACGTATACTAAAACAGTACCGTCCGCTTTCATTTCCGAATGCGTATATTCAGTTCCATCATTTAATGTCAAATATGGATAAATCATATTAAGCACCATCCTTTCATACGTATTATAGCATATCTGCAAGTTCAGAAAAAGCTATATAAAAAGTGGCGGCGTATTTGCGCCGCCGTAGGGTTAAGTGTTAGAAGCTGTATTCATAGCCAACCATGAAGTTACGGCCCAAGGAATAAAAATTCGATGTACTGTTACTCGTAATATCTAATCTGTCAAATATGTTGTTAATGTGCAAAAACGCCTTCTGATTTTTCTCAGGTGCATAGGTGAAATGCAAATCAGTAAAGCATTGCGGCTTAAGTTCTCTTTCAGGCTTAGAAATGGATGCTCTAGTAGACATCCTATCGCCTACAAAGTTCACAGACATGCTAGCAGCAAATTTACTCTGTGTATAATCCACAGCACCTTGCAGCTGATACTTATTATATATTTGATGCCAATCCATATCACCGTAGTTATGAATATTTTGAGCTTTAGGATTTTGGTAGGTAGCACCCCAACGTGTAGACCAATTATCATCATGCTTTATTGCATAAGATAACTCAACACCGGTATTTTTAACATCTTCATTGAAATAGTCTACTTCATCAATAAAGCCATCTTTATCATATTTTACGTCAGCATCTATGGAATCCTTAATTTTATAATTGAACACTGCAAAACGCAAGTTGCCTTTACCAATGTTCGCTTTATAACCGATTTCATAATGTGTTCCCTGTTCAGGTTTTAAATCAAGAGCAGGATTCATATTACCGTTACCGAAAAGCTGAGTCAAATTAGGCAAACGGAATGATTTACCAATCTTTGCATAAAAACTGCTCTCATCGTTCACCTTATAAATATATTGCAATTCAGGAGTAAATTTGCTTAAGTTGTCATTGTGGGTATATTTGCTGTTACCGGTTTTATTATCCTTTTGGTAGCCGTCACAGCCTGTTGCCCACGTTTCACGCGCATTAAAAATTAAATTGGAGTTATCGGATACCTTCCAATAATAAGAAGCATAGACAGAATAGTTATCACGTTGGTAGGTGCTATTATTATTTTTGCTAGAAGAGAATAAATCCATATCTTCTTTTTGATAACCGGCACCGACTAACAATTTGTTTTCACCCATATCAAAGGTTTTTTGTAAATCAATATTGGTATTGTGTCCTTTGCGCCAGCTGTAAGGAGATTTTGCGGACCAGGAACCTTTCGCAAACTTAGACTGATCATATGATTTTTCCTGAGTTCCGTAAGACAGATTAGCTTTCAATCCATCTTTATCGTATTGAAGCAAGAACATATTGTCGGTATCTTCGTAATAGTTATTTTGCGTACGCTCGCCGGACAAAGCTTTTTTCTGCCAGTATTCATGCTTGTTGTTTGAATAACTATGCGTAAAGGTTAAACCGTCAAGCATTTTCCAATTCCACAAAACACTTTTTCTATCACCTTTACCATAATCATATACAGTAGTCTTAGCAGTAGGTTTGCCAATGTAGCCACTCATATTATCGGCTTTACCACGCTTCTCATAGCCGGCAACAATGTTAAATTTATCGGCACCGACACTTACATTATAGCGTTGCTTACCAAAATTGCCCGCAGCAACTTTAACAGTATTGCTCATTGCTTTCTTGGTAATAATATTAATTACACCGCCGGTAGCTTCACTGCCATATAAAACAGAGCCACCGCCCTTTACTACCTCAATTTTTTCAATGGATTCAGTCGGAATATCCTCCAGGTTATACTTACCGTCCTGATTCATAGGAACGCCATTAACCAAAACCAATGTGCCCTTTTCAACACCACGAATCATAACCTTACTGGTCATTGTACTCATACCGGTACCATTGAAACCTTGAGATTGTGTATTAACGCCTAATGTGTTTTGCAATACATCATATGCATTGGCAGCACTGCTTTTTTCAATCTGCTCTTCAGAATAAACCTCAACAACAGCCGGAATATCCAAATCCTTTTTTTCTGTTCTTGTTGCTGTTACAACCATTTGGTCCAATGAATACTCCTGCAGCTCTTCGGCAAAAGCAACTGCACTGCTCATTACCGTACCGGTAATCAGAGCGGTCATCAATAAGCCTTTTTTCATCTTCATTTTACTCTTGCTCCTATCAAAAAAATTATCGGAAAACCTCAGTATATCCAATCTTACATAGTCATATACCGCAAGCTTCACAATAGCATGGCAATATCTATATACTTGATTGCCTAAATAATATTATATCTCATATTAAACCATTTGACTACTTCATAATGAAAAACCAGCAAAAAAATTTACAGACGAAAAAGGCGGCGCAAACGCGCCGCCGTAAGGGTTAAGTGTTAGAAGCTGTACTTCACACCAATCAGGAAATTAATCGGAGTATAGTAATACTCTGCGGAAGAAGATCTGTAAGAAATATCCTCTCTATCAAGAATATTATTAACTGTCAGGAAAACACTGCCGTTTTTAGTCATCTGATATTCAGCATTGAAATTAGTAATCAAGGACGGTGTAGTATCCTTATCAGACAATACTCTGTCGCCGGTATAAGCTGCATTCAAGGCTGCACTGAACTTATCCATTCTATAAGTCAGTCCTGCTTTAAGATATAATTTTGCGTAATCTCTTTCCCAGTCACCAACAACACCTTTCTTCATATTTCTGGTTTTAGGACTGCTGTAGGAAGCAGATAAGCTGTAACCGAAGCCTTTATCAGCACTTAAGGAGTATTCAGCCTCGATGCCGGTATTCTTCAAATCTTCGTTTTCATAAGTAAAATCACCAAATTTTTCGTCATACTTAGCTGTAATATTGTCTTTTACTTTATAAGAGAATAAAGCAATTCTTGCTTTTCTGAAATCGTCAAAATCCTTCTTCAAGCCTAACTCATAATGCATACCGGTTTGAGCCTTTAAGTCAGCGCCGGCTTTAGTCTTATAAATCTGGTGTAAATCAGGCATCTTATAGGATTGGCCAATACTGGCATACAGATTAGTATCTTCTGCTAATTTATGTGTATACTGAACCTGTCCGCTGAAGTTGGTATTGTTATAATCATTAGGTGCACCGGTAGTCCAGGATTCACGCGCACTTAATGCAAGTGTATTCTTCTCATCAAATTGTTTTTCGTAGGAAGCATAAACAGAATAGTTATTTCTGCTCTGCATAGCTTGTTCATACGGTGTATATTGTTCTGCTTTATAGTTAGCACCAACCAATGCTACATCGCCGTCATTCAGATTCCAGGTTTTCTGTAAATCCAAGCCAAAGTTTTTGTTATTTTCTTCATCGTAAGCTAATTTGCCGGTTTTCAAGGTAATGGCATCTTTTTCACGGTTTCTGTCAACATAATAAGCGGTTGCCATGAAGCCGTTATCATCATAAGCTAATTGAAGATTGTTACGTTTAACATGTTGTTTGGTATCGGTAGCCTTTTTACCTTCGGTAATGTAATGATACTTAGAATCATTGTGACCTGCAGTAAACAGCAATCTCTCATTAATCTGATAGCTTAAATCAAAATTGTTATTTTCAGGGCCCTTCCAATCTCTGCCATCACTGGCAACATTTTCAGTAGTGCCTACTTTGGTATATTTATAGCCAAAACCAAAGCCTTCAGCCTGGAAACTGCCGCTATATTCCTGACGGCCGTCGTTACCTACAGCAGCTTTAACATAATTCTGTTTAGTTTTCTTGGTAATAATATTGATTACACCGCCAGTAGCTTCGCTTCCATAAAGTACAGAACCGCCGCCACGGACAATTTCAACACGTTCAATATTTTCAACAGGAATATCTGTCAAATCATATGTTCCGCGAGCATTTAACGGAATACCGTTAACAAGAACCAGCGTACCGTTGGCATTACCACGCATAACAATTTTACTGGTCATATTACCCATAGAGCTGCCTGCCGGACCATATTGGTGTGCTTCCAGACCTGCACCGAATTTAAGTGCGTCATACAAGTTGGTCGCACCTGTCTGTTCCAATTTTTTCGTATCAAGAACCTCAGTAGAAGCTGCAACCTCTACATCTCTTTTCTCATAGCGGGTTGCAGTTACAACCATCTGGTCAAGAGTGTACTCCTGCAGTTCTTCGGCAAAAGCAGCTGTACTGCTCATCAAGGTACCGGTAATCAACGCCGTCATCAACAAACCTTTTGTCATCTTCATTTTACTCATACTCCTATCAAAAATATTTATTGAAAAGCCCTTGCATATCCAGTCTTTCATGGCCATATGCACTGGCTTCACAATAGACAAAATAGTATTTATACACCAACTCATCTAGTTAACATTATATCTTATTTTAAACCATATAGCTACGCTATACGCAAGAGTTTTATGAAAATTTTTACAAAGAAAAAATCACCGCCAGATTCGTCTTCTATCATGGCGGTGATCAATGTTTTTATTAATTTGTATCCCTAGGCACTCATTTTATCTGCCAGCGCACGTACTTCCTTCACCGAAAGCTTAGAGTACTTAACAATCTTATCTATGCTTTCATTATTTGCAAGCATTTCTTTAGCAAAGCTAATACGAGCTTCTTTTTCCGTCTTTTTGATAGCTTCTTTTTCACGCTTCGCTATAAACTTTTCCATTACATCGCCCATTTTATCCAAGCCCTCCTTATCTTCTTTAAAGTATCTAATTTTTTCTGCAAGCTTTTTATAATGGATATCATCAGGGTTCTTACAGCAAAAGTCATGCATCAGCATTCCTAACGGAGTGTCATTATGAATTTTGGCATTAACGTAGATAATATGCGAGCCATCTGCAAAACTGTGACCGTTCTCATCTATCGTTCTATGAATATGATAGATTGGCAACAGCCCTTTAAGAACATCTTCCCTTGTAATGAAAATAACATAGTTCTCAGGGATTTTGTCAAAATACTCACCCTTCGGCAAGCTTTTGGCATCCACCAGGCTCATATGATAGCGCGCTCTTTGAGGAATGGCGCCACTGCTTTCATTCTGTACTTCGACATTAAACTTGGTGCCATCAGCTTTTTCAGCTAAAATATCAAGCTGTAAGTCCCTTCCCTGAAGATTTTTAAGACGTTTTTGTGTAGATGCTTTCTTTACTTTGATTGTATCATTTTCTAAAATAATCCGCAATATTAATTGCGTGCGCTCTATATCATCTTCAAAAACCTTGGTCATGAACGGGTCATCCATAAGCGTAAATTCTTTAATGGAATTCAATAAATCTTGCTTTATTTTTACCATTTATTATTCACAGCCTTTCTTCTGATTTTTCTGACTAGTCTTTCTGCTTATTATATTAGCAGAGAAGGTTACGATAGTTAAGCGATTTTTCTGAAAATTCACTTTTATTTTTGCAGTATATTAAAAGGCGGCGCTTGCGCACCGCCTCAGCTGTTTTATTAAATTAGAAGGTATAGTTATAGGTCAGCATCCAGTTAAACGGCATACCCCAGTTTTCATACTTGTTGATAGTATCATCTCTGTCAAGGAGATTATTCAAGGTCAGGGATGCGGAATGATGCTCATCAGCTTTATAGGTGAAGTTAGCATTCAACAGACTTCTGTGCGGAATGCTGTGATCGCTGCCTTTAGAACCTAAGCTGTTATAATAGGAGCTTTCACGTTTGCCCAAATACAGGAAGTTCAAGTTGCTGGACAGCTTGCCGACAGTATAATCAATACCGGCCGTCAATTGCAGCTTAGCATCAGATTGCTTGTAGAAATTCTTGCCTTCTTCTTTAGTTTTAGGATTAGAGAAAGCAGCGCCTAAATTATAGCTGAACTGATCGCTGAGATGCTTTTTGTATTCGATTTCCAGACCATCATTTTTGAATTTGCCAACATTTTTCAGAACTTTATCAGGCAGGCCGATATCAACCCAATCAAACTTAGCGTCTATATCCATATGATATACGCCGGCCTTTACGGATGCGGTGTCGGTGATGTGCTTGATACCGGTTTCATAGGTCCAGCCCTCTTGCGGTTTTAAATCATCAACACGTCTGCCCGGATAAGAGAAGAATTGGTTCAGAGGCGGCAGCTGATAGGATTTAGCAACATTAGCATACCAGGAAATATTATCGCTGAGCTTATACAATGCCTGAATTTGAGGAACAAATTCGTTATGGCTCTTGGTCTTATTCTGACCTTTCATATAATCCTCGCTAATATGCTGACCGCGAATACCTGCAGTTACATCAAATTTATCGGAAAATGCATATTTATAGGATGCATATAAGCCGTAATTCTTACGATCGCCCTGCATATGCTTGCTTCTGTCTTCTGCTTCTTCTTTAGAAATAGTCATACCAAGAACCAAGGTATCCTTATCATCGCGTAAGTTCCATGCTTTCTGGGTATCCCAAGTTAAAGTATTCAGATTCCAGTCAGAGGATGTAGCACGTTTATTAGGTCCATATACAAAGCCTTTAAGAGTTGCCTGGTATGGAGAAACTACACGTTTATTATAAGAAACGATTGTCTTGAACTGATTATCCTTATCATTATAGATTGCGCTTACATTATCACGTCTGTCTTTGTAATAGTAAGCTGTGCCGGCACCGGTTTCTACACCGTTTTTCACGGTATAGGAATCTCTGTAATAATTGCCCTCGGTATGAGCAAAGTTAAAGCTCAATTTATCGGTAGGAGATAAGCTTACAAAAGCATTATCCTTGCTGCTGTCACGATATTTCCATTTTCTGGTAGATTTTTCAAAAACCTTATTAGTCTGGTCTACATCACCAAGATAATCCTTGCTGACAGCAACTGTATATCCTTTACCGGAGCTGAATAAACCCCATTTTTTATCATAGTTGCCGGCACCTACGGAAATAGTAGTGCGATTGCCGTCTTTCTTGGTAATAATATTAATTACACCGCCGGTTGCTTCCGCACCGTAAAGTACAGACTGAGCACCGCGGACAATTTCGATTTTTTCAACAGCCTCTACAGGAATACCCTCCATGCTGTTGTAGTTCATCATATTAATCGGGGCACCGTTAACCATTACCAGAGTACCCTTATCAAGACCACGCAGAACAGTTCTGGTAGAGCTGCCGCCGAATTCACGACCGCCGGGGCCATAAGCATTGTTGGTAAAGCCAACCTGACGTTCAATAACCTCATAAGCAGTTTTGGCGCCGCTGTTCTCGATTTCTTTAGCATTGATAACACTGACAGCAGCAGGAACTTCTAATTCTCTTGCTTCCGTTCTTGTTGCCGTTACAACCATCTGGTCAAGCGTATACTCCTGCAGCTCTTCTGCAAATACGTTCGTCCCCTCCCACATTACACTACCGGTAATGAGGGCCGTCATCAATAAACCCTTAGAAAAATTACTCTTCATGTTTACTCATACTCCTATTAAAAATATTTATCGAAAAGTCCCTGCATATCCAGTCTTTCATGGTCATATGCCGGCGGCTTCACAATAGACGAAATAATGTCTGTATATCAACTCATCTAGTTAACATTATATATCATTTCAAACTATTTATCCACTTAATCTTCATAATTTTTTCATAGAAAATCACAAGAAAAAAAGTGGCACTAACGTACCGCTTTTTCAGTTAATATTTAAGGCTGTAAATGTAATCAATTTTGATGTTTTTATAATTAACTGCTAAAACCCTTTCAAAAACTCCTCCGGCTCTAAAACAACACAGTCACCATAAACCAAATGTGCCAGCTTCTGCACCGACCATACGCAATTCTGATGACCGATAAAAATATATTTTTCATCAAGCAGAGCTACATTCCCGTTTTTTACCGCTCGCAAATTTTCTAAGCTCTTATCAGCTAAAAACTCACCCAGCAATTTCTCATCCTTAGCCTTATTATCCTTCCATGGCTTTGCAAGAAAGAAGAAATCCGGATTTATCTCTATCATGACCTCTTTATTGACTGTCTGTCCGGTATTCATTCCCAAATCCGCAATACCGTTTCTTATCTTGGCATGCTTGCAAATATCATCATACATGCAACCCTTGCCTCCGTAGGACGCATAATTGGCTGATACAAGGACAGTACTTTTACTGTAATGAAGCTCTTTGGGTATATTGCGTTCAATCCTCGCCAGCTTATCGTTCATTTTTTGGACTAAAATCTTACCACGCTGCTCTTCACCTACTAGCCGGGAAAGCTTGATAATTTCATTTTTGACTTCTTCTATATTTGTAGACAACCTTACAACATAAACAGGTATACCCATATCACGATAAGACTGAATTTTATCTGCACCAATTACCTCATTAACAATGAATATATCCGGCTTTAAAGCCAGAACTGCTTCCAATCCCGGATTTGTAATCTTATTTTCGACCAATGAACTTACCATATTGCCAAACGATTTTGCCAAGTTATCCATATTTTTAGATACAGACAGCATTTTTTCAGGCTCCACTAATCCCAAAAGGATGTTATCAAGATAAATATTGTTGGTCATAATTTTTTCCGGCTTCTTCTTTAGTTTTACCTGATAACCGGTATCGTCCGTTACAACGATTGCGTTATCTTTGCCTGCAAACTTCGCAGATTGGCCAAAGTTTTCTGTTGTGCATCCGGAAAGAATACAGGCTATACCAAGCATAAGGATTAAACGATACATATTTTCCCTTTCAAATTTAAACGAATATTACTTTACAGAGAGTATTAGCGGTGTTTTAAAACATGCTGTTTTTAAACAGGTGACGCAGTTTTGCGCCACCTGTTTAAAAATAATAAATTAGAAGCGATATTCGTAGGACAAAGTCCAGTTGAACGGTTTGTCCAGATTTTCACTGACGTTGAGAGAATTATCTCTGTCTAAGAGGTTGTAAAGATTTAAGGTAATACTGTTATTTTTGTCAGGATCATAGTTAATAACAGAATTCAACTTAATAATGTTTTTCAGCTTATGCAGGCTGCCGTAGGATGCATCCTCTCTATCACCTAAATAATAAAGGTTTACACCGACGCCAAGCTTGCTGTAATTGTACTTAGCGCCTGCAGTAAATTGGTATCTGGAGGATTGCTGAGTCCACTTGCCGGCATCTTTAGCCAAAGGATCCTGATAGGTTGCACCTAAATTGTATCTCCAATGTTCTCCGATTACTTTATCATATTCGAATTCAACACCGGTGTTTTTAAATTCGCCAAGATTTACCTGAATATAGGTGTCTGGATCAACTCCTGCCGGAGGAGTAATGCCTAATTGATTATATTTTTTCCAGGCAAACTTATCATCCATTCTCATTGTGAACACAGCTAATTTGGCAGAGGATGTATCGGTAATCTTCTTCACACCGGTTTCATAAGTCCAGCCCTCCTGAGGCTTCAATGCACCATTAGAACCGGTTTTACTTCTGGAGTATCGGGAATTGATTGCCGGCATTTCAAATGCCTTGCCAACGTTAATATACCAGCTGGTATTTTCATCCAGTTTATATAAGGTCTGTAATTGCGGCAGATATACATTATGTGCGCCGTCAAAGCCGTTATTTTTTACATAATGTGCTCTTACACCGATATTAGTAGAGAACTTATCATCATATTTTTGATTCCAGGAGAAATAAGCTGCCAGGCTGTCTCTGGAAATAGCGTTGCTTCTATTGGCAATTTCTTCATAATGCTCTTTGTTGGCAGTTACACCGGTCAGTAATGTTGCTTTATCGGATAAAGTCCAGTCCTTGTTAATATCGTAGTTAATGGTGTACAGAATAATATTGCTGCTGGAACCGCTTCTTAAAACCTGTCCGTTAGTTTTATATTGCTTACCGTCTATTCTTCTTCTGTTGAAGGATAAATTAGATTTGAGCTTATCCTGTTCGTTGTTATAGAGTAAAGCTACATTATCTCTTTCATCATTATAGCTATAAGAAGTTTTATTCATGGTTCCGTCAGGATTGAGATATGTCATACCGGTATTTTTAGTTTCCGTATGCATATAATTAAGCGTAAAATCTTTAGCCAAGTTTACGCTTGCGAACAGATTATTTTTGGTATAAGCACGTCTGTCTGTATCGAATCCTTTGTAGTTGATAGAAGAGTTCTCAAATTTTTTATAATAGTCACGGCTGAAGCTCAAAATATATTTATCACCGCTGGAAGCAACCTCATAACCCTTTTTATAGTTACCTGCTACAGCTTTAATGCTGTTGTTAATTTTTCCGGCTTTTTTGGTAATGATGTTAATAACGCCACCCATAGCTTCACTGCCATAAAGAACAGAATTAGAGCCTTTTACAACCTCAATTTTTTCTACGGCACTGATAGGAATGCCTGCGGTTGAATTGTAATTGTTCAGGTTGATAGGTGCACCGTTCAACAAAACCAAAGTACCTTTGTCTAAACCGCGGATATAGGTACGGCCCGTAGAGCTGCCATTATCGCCTTCACCGCCGGTATAGGAATAGCTTTGAATGCCAACAGTCTGCTCCAACGCATCAAATACACTTACATAACCGCGATTTTTAATTTCCTGTTCTGTAATAACGTTAGTTGTTGCAGGAACCTCAACATCACGCTTTTCTGTTCTTGTGGCTGTTACAACCATCTGGTCCAGCGAATACTCCTGCAGCTCTTCGGCAAAAGCAGCTGCACTGCTGCACCAAACAGTACCGGTAACGAGGGCTGTCATCAGCATACCCTTGGAAAAATTAGACTTCATGTTTACTCATACTCCTTAAAAATATTTATTGCAAAAGCCTTGCGTATCCAAATTCCCATGGTCATATACAAAGTGCTCAGCAATATACGAAATAAATTTTCTGCATATAATCGTTCGTATTGCAATATATTATTTTATACTTATACTCTTTCGTATTACTTCTAGCATAAGTAAAAGCGGCGGTTTGAATAAAGCACCGCCTTAATGCTTTATATTAGAAAGTGTAGGTATAAGTCAGTCTGATATTTCTCGGCAAAGAATAATATCTGGTTGAATTAGCATTGGACCAGTTGCCTACAAGATCTTTTCTGTTTAAAATATTCTCACATACGAAATCAATTCTATGGTCTTTAGATAATTGATAGCTAGTATAAAGGTTCAGAGGCAATCTATCTTTCCAACCACCAGCTCTATCGGCAGTCATACTACCTGCTAACGAAGCAGTAAAATCGCGATTATTATACTTCAAGCTAGCGGTATATTGTTCTCTGGCAAATTTTCTTGTCCATTTTCCAGCATCTCTAGATTTAGGATTAGAAATATCAGTTCCCAAAGAATAGGAGAAATGCTCTCCTACATTTTTTTCATAATTAACTTCCAAGCCTAAATTTTCAAAAGGACTGTTAATAGCTTGGTTAACACCATCACTATCTGCTTTATAACTCCATGCATCCATATCAATGTAATAGATTGCTGTTTTAAACATACTTGAGTTGCTTGCTTTTTTATAACCTAACTCATAAGTCCAGCCCTCTTCAGGTTTTAATTCCGGATTCGGCTTAAATTCCACCGAACCGCTGCCATATAAAGAAGTAAAGTTCGGCATTTTAAATGCTTTAGCTGCATTCAGATAAATACTACTATTTTGATCTAATTTTTTTATCAATGAGAATTCAGGTGTAAATGCATTGTAATTATCATTCGCTTTTAAGAATTGTTCTCTAGCACCAATTGTAGCCGTAAAATTATTGCCTAAATCTCTAGTAGCCTGAACAAAAAAAGCATACGTTTTTGCATCTTTATCTAACTTTTGATTAACGAGCTTTCCACCGCTATACGGATTATCACATTTATAAGTCTGTTGTTCTAATGTAGTACCGACAATGATATCTGCTACTTTTGTATTAAACTCTTTCTGTAAGTCTAAGCCAAGTGTATCAAAAGTAATGTGTTCAATTTTCCATTTAGAAGCTGTACCCTTTTTAATCTTATAAGTATTATTATGTCTGTCGCTTCTATTGTAATACAAATTACCTTTCAAAGAGCCATCATTATACTGTATTCTGGCAAAGTCTTCTTTATATTTAAAGCTAGAGTCCTCTTTTAATGTTTTCCATGTAGCAGTATCATATTGGTTAAATTGGTAATCGTTATCTGTATGCTGATGACTTACAGTCCATTTATCATCAAATTTATACTTCCACATAACCGAGGATTTTTTTCCGTCGTTCATAGCTCTACCATTGCTGGCATAACCTTTTAATTCATCACCTTGTTCCAAGTTTGCAACAATACCTAATTTGCCTAATCCTAAGGAAATACCCTCTCTGGTCTTGCCATACTCAGCTTTGCTTAAAGATATACTATTTTGCATTTGCTTTTTAGTAATGATATTAATTACACCGGAAGATGCCTCACTGCCATACAAAACAGAAGACGCACCTTTAACAATTTCAATTCTTTCAACAGCTTCTACGGGTAACGTATTCAAAAAATAAACATTATTCATATTGATAGGTGCACCATCAATCATTACCAATGTACCTTTATCATTGCCACGGATCAATATTTTCGCAGACATACCACCCCAAGCCTGACCATTAGCGCCATATCCATAAGATGTAATACCATTTGCTAATTTTAATCCATCATATAAGTTAGTTGCTCCTGATTGAGTAAGTTCTTTTTCTGTTATGACCTTTACTGATGCAGGTGTATCAACGTCATCTTTTTCAGTTCTTTGCGCAGTTACTACCATCTGATCTAAAGAATACTCCTGCAGCTCTTCGGCAAAAGCAACTGCACTGCTGCATAAAACAGTGCCGGTAATAAGGGCTGTCATCAGCATGCCCTTGGAAAAATTTGACTTCATGTTTTACTCATACTCCTTAAAAATATTTATTTTGACCACCCTTCCCCCGTCCAGTCTTGTATGGCCACGAGCTACTAAGTGCATCAAGCAAAATTGTAAGCTATACGGCAATATAGCTATAAAAAATGCGCCCTTGCTTTTATAATCAGCAAAGGCGCAAGTTGCTCTTCTGATAGTATATAAGAAAAGCTCTAGCAAAATTATAATTGTTTAGAACTTCTTCTTACTTACAAATAGTATACTATATAAATTGTTTCGACGCAATATATATTCCTATTTATTATTAAATTCGATTAGGAAATTTTTCTTTCAACCACAAAAACAGTATCGGCAGCACCAACAGCGTAAACACCGTTGATGTTATCATACCGCCGATGATAACCCACGCCATGCTCACGCGCGTTTCCGAGCCTGCGCTCAGCGAAAGCGCTGTCGGCAGCATGCCCACCACCATCGTCAGCGCTGTCATAAAGATAGGCTTCAGACGAGTTTTGCCTGCTTCGATTACCGCAGCCTTTGCCGTCATGCCTTCATGCATCAGCGTCAGCGTATAGTCCAAAAGCAACGTGCCGTTTTTCGCTACCAAACCATCCATAACCAGAATACCGATAAGTGAATACAGATTGATTGTATTATGCGTCAGCAGCAAACAGAAGATGGCACCGATAATGCCCAGCGGCAGTGAAAACATACGGATGAACGGCGTAAATACCGATTCATAGAGCACTGCCAGCAGCAGATAAATCAACAGAAGTGACAGAGACAATGCCATAGCCATTTCGGCAAAGGAATCGTTCATCGTGGTCGCCTGACCGGAAAAAGCATAGCTACTCTTAAGACCTGCGGCATTGAGCTTTTGCGTCAGCTCCTTGACTACCTCATTCAGCGGTCTGTCCGTCAGGTTGCACTGGATGTTGATGATGCGCTCCTTGTTCACGCGACGGATAGTAATCGGGCCTACGCCCTCTTCTACGTCGGCAAGGTCGCCAAGAAAGACGCTTCCTCTGCCTGTCTGCACGGGAATAGCGCGCACGTCTTCAATATCATAGCCACTGCCACCGGCAAAGCGTACTGCAATATCAGTGTCATTGCCATGGTTTTGCACATCGTTCGCCAATACGCCGGCACTGCGTCCGCCAATAGCAGCGTTAAAGGACTGCGCCACATCATTTACTGTCGCATGATAATATTTCAGCTTGTCGCGGTCTACCGTCACCTTCAGCTCCGGCATGCCTTTAACATAGGAATTTTTGATATCCTTCAGGCCTGCTGTCGAAGCAAAAATCTGCTCTACCTTGGCAGAATCAACCACGAGCTGGTCCATATCGCTGCCCTTAAGCTCCACCTGTACCGGCGAGCGCACAAGGTTGCGACCACCCGAAACACCGGTAACGGATGACTGAATCTCATTGACGCGCACCTTGATTTCGCCAAGATTCTGCTTGGCAAAGCTGCGGATGCCCTGTGCTACCTGCCACACGTCCTTACTGCGCTCATCGCTGCTTTTGAGCGCGATAACCAGCTTGCCCATGCTCTGTGTGGTCGTTACATTAGTCATATAATGCTCGATTTCCGGCACCTTGGCCAAATAATCCTCAAACAGCAGCAAGGCCTCGTTGGTTTGGTCAGCGTTAAAGCCCGTAGGCAGCTCAATATTCACCTGAATCGCGCTTTCGTCGGTACGCGGCATGTACTCCGAGCCAACTATACCGAGCGGCACCAGCGCCACCGCCACTGCGAAGGTTGCCAGCACTCCCAGCACCAGCTTCTTCGGCTTTTCGATGCATTTGCGCAGCAGAACATCATATTTGGCAATCGTCTGCGCTTCCAAAGCATCCAGCCTGCTCCACAGCTTGCCCTTTGGTTCTTCCACGCCGTTTTTATAAAAGCGCGAAGCCAGCATCGGCGTCAGCGTAAAGGAAACGACCAGCGACATCAGCGTAGCAAAAACAATCGTCATGCCAAACTGCTTGAAGAACTGTCCTGTCGCGCTTTGCATAAAGGCAATCGGCAAAAATACCACCACGTCGCAAAGCGTCATAGCGATTGCCGCCATACCGATTTCATTACGTCCTTCCTCCGCTGCCACGTCGGCACTTTTGCCCATCGCCAGAAAGCGATGGATATTCTCCAACACAACAATGGAGTCATCGACAAGAATACCGATACACAGCGCCATACCCATAAGTGACATCATATTGAAGGTAAAGCCTGCCAGATACATCAGGAAGAAGGTTGCAATAAGTGAGGTCGGAATGGCAATCATAACTGCCATAGAGGACTTCCAGCCACGCAGGAACAAATATAAAACAAGTCCTGTAGTCACAAGACCTTCGAGCAGCGTTTTTAGCGTGTTGCTTAAGGAATCGCGCACGAAATGCGACTGGTCATAAACAACTGTAAAAACGTAGTCAGGATAATCCTTGCGCAGAGTTTCCAGCTGCTGCAGCACGCCGTCTGCTGTGTCGACGATATTGGCACCGCTGGCCTTATAAACCTCCAGCGATACCGCCTCATTGCCGTCAACACGGCTATAGGCCACAGCACGTTTATCCTTGGCCTGCACGTTAGCCACCTGCCCCAGCTCGATATATCTGCCGCCTGTACCCTTAAGCTGCAGATGCTGAATCTCCTCCGGAGCCTTATACTGCGCCTGCAGACGCACGGTTTTTTCCAAAGCATCAGTATAGACAGAGCCGGAAGAAACAATAACGTTTTCCTTGCGCACCGCTGTAATAATATCCTGCAGAGTCAAACCGTAATAATTGAGCTTATCCTTGTCAACTTCGATTGCGATTTCCTTGGCACGTCCGCCTGTAACATCAACATCGGCTACGCCGGCTGCCTGCTGCAAGCGCTCCTTAAAGCTGCTGTCTGCCAAGGCAAAAATATCGTCCAGATTATCCTTGGAAGTTGCTGCAATCTGGATAATAGGATATTCTTCGGAAGAACGCTTGAGCACTGCAGGCTCATCAATATCCTCCGGCAGATTCTTACGGATACGGCTGACTTTTTTTGTTGCCTCAATCGCTACCATATCAGCATCAGCCTGACTGTCCAGCTCGACAAAAATCTCCGCACGTCCGGGACGGGTAGCGGAACGCACCTGCTTAAAGTGCGAAATTGAGGACAGCTCGTCCTCAATCGGCTTCGTCACCTGCTGTTCGACAGATTCCGTACTGGCGCCCGGATAGTTGACAATGACGCTGATAAATTTAGAGTCTACGTCCGGCAACAGCTCCACGCCAATGCGAAAGAAGCTGATAAGACCGAGGACGCAGACTAATATGTAAATCATGCAGATACCGATAGGCCGTTTAATAGAAAAGCGCGTAATATTCATTACTTCGCCTCCTCCTTGGCCACCTCAACCACCATGCCGTCACGCAGACGCGCAAGATTATCAAGGATAACCGTCTCGCCTATCTTCACACCCTGCACTATTTCAATGCTTTCATTATTACTTGCACCGGTAGTAACAGGCTTTTTCAGAGCCTTATTACCCTTGCCCAGCACATAGACAAAATATTTGCCATCCCGTTCCAGAACGGCATTTTTAGGTAAATATATAGTGGATGGCTTTTGCAGAAAACGCAATTCACCTTTGGCAAATAAGCCTGCCTTTACATTGGAGCCAGGCTCATCCAGCCTGATGCGGAGGGTAAACTTGTTTGTTTCCCTGCTTCTTACAGGGCTCACATAAACAACAGTACCCCGGCATATTTCGCCAATCGCCTCCAGCTTCAGCTCAACCTGCGTGCCAACGGTCACAGAAGCAGCCTCGGCCTCTGTAATATCGCAGTCCACTGTAAAACCACTGTCATCCAAAAGGGTAAGCAGCCTGCTCCCTGCAGGCGCATAGCCACCCACTTCTGCATCGCGGTAGGTAATAATACCTGCGCGTGGTGCCTTAAAAATCAGATCGTGATACTTGTTTTGCGCAATAATGTACTCCTGCTCGCGTCTGGCAGCAATCTGCTCCTGACGGTAAACCTGCGACGGTGTGCCATCATAGCTTTCCTGCTGCGCCAAAGCATCATACTGCGCCTTTTTATTAGCCAGCGTCTGCTCCATACTGTCCAGCTCGGACTTGGAAACAGCGCCCTGCGCATAAAGCTTACGGTAACGCTCTGCGTTGACCTGCGCCAGCTTATAGTCTGCCTCATAACGGATCAGACTGGTGTTATAGCTCACATCCGTAGTTGCCGCATTGGCTCCGGCCTCGGCATAGCGTGCCTTGGCCTTGAGCATTTCGGCGCGGGCATCATCAAGATGCTGCACCAGCAGAATATCTCCTGCCTGCACCTTGCTGCCCAAATCCACATTAATCTCATCGACGATGCCGGCATACTTATTGATGATATCAATCTGTGCCTTGGCCTTGAGCTGTCCAAAAAGATTAATGCTTTTATACAATGGTCGTCTGCTTACTGTCTGCGTGTGCACAATAGGTTTCATTACTGCTTTTTTTGACGTAGACTGGTTGGAGAGATGCCTGAGGCCCAGTGTCAAAGTAATGCCTATCACACAGATAGCAAGCAGACTAAGGAGTTTGTGTTGTAATATATAGTTTTTTGCCTGAGTAAAATTGGGGCGCAGCATTATTTTGTTGCTGCTTGGGCATCAGCAGCTACTGCCTGCTGGCAGATTTCCAGCATAGCCTCGGCGAAGCTGCCTGCGGGAACAGGAACAAACTTCAGCTCTTTGGCCTGATGGCTCAGCAGAGTTTTCTTGCTGCCATAAACATCCATTACCTCTACGCCGTAGGTTTTATCCTGCAGATTAAAGGTCATGACGATTTCACAGTATTGCACCTTCTCTTTTTTAGTCAGAGAAGCCTTGTATTTTTCATTGAGCTTTTTCAGCATATCCTTATCGGTAAAAACGGTTTTTGTCAGCACGGAAATAATATTTTTATCGGGCAGGCCGTTAGTAACCTTGCTGAAGGTCAGGGAATCCATATCATAAGCATAAATACCTACGTTATTTTCTACAACGATAGACCAACGTGCCTGCTCCTGTTCTTCTTCGCTCGGTTTAGGCATCATGCTGATTTCCCAGTTCATGCCCTCCTGAGTTGCAGGCTTTTTGTCTGCATCCGCAGCAAAAGCGGTTGCACAGCAAAATAAAGTCATCAATAAAATAAGCATTTTTTTCATAAAAGCTTCACTCCTTTGTATGTTAACATATCTATTAGTATACTATACTCTTATCTTTAATTCAAATTTCTTACAATACGAATTATATTTTCTTTAGACAGCTTCTGCAGCGTGTAATAATTGGCCTGCATAGCGGCGGCAACCTTCTTTGCCAGGCCCAGCTTGATAAAATCGCTTTCTGTATCAATAACCACCGAGGTAATTTTAGCCTTAGCGATTTTTTCGGCAATACTTATCGCTGCAG
>ERZ773112.275-NODE-275-length-35906-cov-28.231681_pt1 | contig 35906 bp, 67 predicted proteins | sample MGYA00580566_ERZ773112 | MGnify/ENA primary metagenome ERZ773112 (study PRJEB29015, sample SAMEA2737842) | human gut metagenome | biome: human gut; feature: human-associated habitat; material: faeces | place: China | collected 2012 ... | reverse complement strand
TTATGATTTTGTTTTGGTTTTCAATTATTTTCAAAAAATACTTACTGTCTTGTTCGTGCAAGTGTTTTTCGATGTCAGAATTACTTGCCTGTGATAGATTACTGTTAAAATTCGCTATCTGTAAAGCAACTCCGTACACCGTCAGAAAGTCAAGTAGTGATATATCGTTCACTTACATCACATTCCCACTTGCACAGCAACCATTACCAAATGCGTTATATGCAAAGTATGGACTGCAAGACATATAAGCCGGTTTTGGTGTCGGTCTCACTGCATCAATAATGTTATTGGTCTGTGATACCTGTGAAATCTGCCAGTATGCTGTCTGCAAATCTCTGTCACGATCAGCAAGCTTGTCTCTCAAGTTCTGAATCGTGTTATCCTGGATTAACTGGCGTGTAGCCTGTCCATCTGCTAAGATGCTTTCTTTGATATCACAGCAACACTGTGCCATCTGTGCCTGCATGTTCTGTGCCTGTAATGCTGCATCATATCTACTCTGTAAAATCTCTTTCTGTGTGTTGCAGCAACACTGAGACTGCTGAGCCTGTAAGTTCTGCAAGCCGAGCTGTGTGTTATAGCGGTTCTCTAATACGTCTCTCTGTGTCTCGCAAGCTGTGTTAGACACATTCTGATTTGTGTTAAAGATATCTCTTTTCACGAATTCGTCAGAGATAAAAGCGTCCTGTGCTCCATTGTTGTTTCCCCATCCGTTACCGCAAAATAGGAAAGCAAGAATGATAATCCAGAACCATCCACCGTCACCCCACATGTTTCCATCGTTGTTTCTTGTGACTGCTGCTACATCTGCAGCACTAAGTGTGTTTAATCCCTCGTTCATGTTGGTTCTCCTTTTCTTTTATTTATCAAGACGTGTGCACTCCGTCCGGATATCACTTTATTTTATTAATAATGTCGTTTGGATTCATGCCATTTTGTTGGCACATCTCCATAAATACATCTTTCGGGTTTCTTCCTTGGCACATATCCATAGCCTTTTTTATGTTCGGGTTGCTCTGCGCCATATTCTGCAACATTGCTCCGGGATTCTGCGTATTTTGCATCATCCCCATCATTCTTTGAATCATTCCGAATGGACTGTTGCCACCCGGCATACCGCCCATCATTCCCATTAACGGATTACTCATGCGTCAGCTCCCCTTTCTGTTCTTCCGGCTGAGGTTTCAATGTATCCAGTAATTTGTTGAATTCTTCTCTTGTTACGTACTTAGCGTCCATGTTTTCCACTACAGGTTGTGGATTGTTCGCCTGTACCTCATGAAATTCAAAAGCTTTAAACGTAACACTTCCCACACCGTCAACAGATTTAACATAGAAATACGGTGCATTGTTATCCATCATCCAAGCCGTTGTTCCTGGCTGTACAATCTGATTCCTTGCCCCGTCAATTCCTGCCACCTGTATCCAGTTTACATTCGGCTGTGGCTGTGCCTTGTATTGCTGTTGAGCTTGTGACAAGTTGTCTATCCGTTGTCGCAATGCCATCTGGTCTTGCATGTAAGCGTCCTGTGGCATGTACGGTGTATATGACATATATGGATTCATACTCATACCTCCTGTAAATTAGCATTTGTTGTTCTTTATGCTTTTATTTTACGCACAAAAAAGAGACCTTAACAGTTCGTTAAAGTCTCTAAAAAGTATCACTTATTATTTTGCGCGTTTTGAATTTTTAATATGTTCCGCAATGACACTACCGCACCCACGGCAGTACATTTTACCATCTTTTTCTTTTGCACACATGCAATTATGGACTTCACCACATTTTTCTTCGTTTACTTCTACATAATCTTTCATATTTTTCTATGTCCTTTCTTACAGTACTCCCAGTTCTTCAAACACTTTCATGATTTTAGGAAATTGAATGGCGAACCAGTCAACGATTGTTTCTTCATGTCCGAACTGTTTATAATGTTCAAAGTTTGCCTGTAATCCGCTTTCAGCAAGAAAAGCATGTATGATTTCATGCCTCAATTGCTTTTTTATAAGTTTTTCAAAATCACCAACTTCGTTTACATTATTGTTTCTGATTTTGATTACATGCGCTGTATAGTCGCAAAAACCATCAATCGTTTCGTCTTCAAATGCTTCTCTAATTATTTCGTATTCCGTTCCAAGAATATTTACTTTTTGCATTTATTCCTCCACTAACTCAAATCTGTACTTCTGCTTCACATCCGGGTATTTCTTCCTGTCTACCTCGCTAACAAACATTCCGTAAGGTCTGCACCACACGCCATTAGAGCATTCATAAACTACCTTGAACTGTCCCGGCATTTCGCTATCCTGTGCAATATACAGGACTTTCACTGTTTCGCCCTTGAAGTGTCTGTACACCTGTCCGGGTTCAACTTTTCTATTGCTCACTGTCGGCGGTTCGTCAGTGAAATACTTCTCGCATTCTGCCAAATCACAGTTCTCTCTCATAAGCGGATGCTTTTCGTCCAGCTTCTTAATCTCTGCTTTCTGTACGTGAATGTGCTGTCCTACAAGCGGAAATCCACAGCCATAAAGCATTTTCGCCTTAATGTGGTGTGGTTCAAGTCTGCCTGTCGGGTCTATGAGATATCCACTTATTTTAAAAATCTTAGGAATCATATAATCACCTCTTTGCACCTGTTATTTTATTGTGCTCTTCTTCAGATATTTGTTTTGTTCCAACTAAACGAAATGTATTAGTTCCAGAACTTGATCCGTAATGTGCTTGGAAATCTATTTTTTCTGTATGGACATTCGAAAAATCCACAAAAGGTTTTACAAATTCAGCAGTTTCAAAAACAGGAATATACACTATATGTCCATACTTATATTTCTTTCTTCCTTTTTCGTCAATAATCCAACCAGAGTTAAAACTTATTTCACCAAACCCAAGTACGCCCGATACTTCTTGACCAGTTGCTTCGATGTACGCTTTACAAGGTTTTACATCTTCAAGCCACATACCTATACCACCCTTTCAATCTTATCATTTACTCTTCTACTCAATCTTTTGACCGTAGACACACTCACATTCATTTCTTCCGCACAGTCCTCTAAAGGCATAGCTTTAGCACGGAGCCGGAACAGTTTCAATTCATCCGATGTGAAGTTGCATTCTAACTCAAAATAGTCAAGTTCTGGTCGTGTAAAAGAGTATATTTTCATAATTCCTTTGGTTTCTTGTCCGTCATAGCATTTACAAGCTCTTCCCGAGTTTTTTTTAAACCCTCAATGTTATTTCCTGTGATTTTGTTTTCGATCAAATTAAACATACTTCTCATTAATAGATTCATATCATCCCTCGTATTCCTTATGTTCTTATAATCGTTATCAAGTTTCTGATTAATCCCTGTGATAGATGTTTCAATATTCGTTATTCGCTTTTCAATCTGTTCTATACGGTTGTCCTGTTTTTCTTTTGGTGCTTTCCATGATTTGTACCACCCGGAAAGCACCGCAATAGCACCGCCGACAACCGATATAGCACCGCATATAGCAAGTATCTGTGTTATTAGTTCCATGTGTTACGCTCCATAATTCAATCCGATTCCGGCTTGCCTGTATATCTCTTTTCGCATTCTCTCTTTCAGTTCCTCTACATCAATAGTGATTGTCGTGTTTTCTGCAACCTTTACATTTCTGTAATCATGAGCATTTAATACAGGTGATGCCATATCTTCAATAATTGGTGAGATATTAGGCGTAAGATACGCTTCTTTCTGTAACCGCTTATTCTTGCACTTGTCCTTAAACGGACACTCTCTGCACATTTTTGCCATTCTTGTCAATCCACTCATTTTACATCACCTTTCGCATTAAGATATCTCTGTGCTGCTTTTGCTGATCTCACAGCCTGTGACCTATCCCACTGTGCTACCCGTAAACGTTCCGAATATTCTTTAAGGTTATTATCTTTGCAGAACTCACGGTATTGCTTGTTCTGCCGTCTCAGCACCGCTGATTTTCGGTCGTACATCTGTTGCAATTCGAATTTAAGCTTATCATCTCCGCTTGCATCTATAGCAGTCTGCAAATTCTGAATCTCTCTCTTGCTGTTGCGAATGCGTCTTTCCATAAGCCGTTGCTTTTTCGCACGCTCTTCCGCTTTGATATTTTCTTCACTCGACAGATTGATATCTGCATACGGATTGTTTTCACCGTCACCGGATCCGAAAGAGTGTCGACAGTTCACGCCACACAACCCTGTCACCGTTCCGTATCCTGTTGATGTTCGGAAGTCCGAAAATCTTTTGTCTTTGCCTGTCCGGGAATAGAATTTTCCTTGCCACCAAAAGTGGTTCGTTGGATTGTTGCCACCATCACCAATTCGTGCGCCCACATGTGCAGATACTAAGATGGTATCCCATTCTAATTCTTCCATTCGTTTTAGTGCGATTGCTCCGGCGCACTGGCTTATCCCTGTGCGGACAGTCATCATTGTGGCTGATTCTATGCTCATTTCTCTACCGGACGGATACGACACTTTAACACCTTGCTTTATCATCCTGTCAACAGCATTTCTGACGGCTTGTGTATATGATACAGCACCGCTTGATGCCATGCGGTAAGCGGTGTCGACCTCTTTCAGAAACAACTTCTGTGCTTCATCTGCCGTTGTTCGTGTAAGGTTTCTCCATTCTCCACACGTAGCGTTATAATCTCTTTCCAGTATCCTGAGCAATGCCGGAGATTGCAATAAGGGCGTAGGTGATAGTCCTACCGCCCTATATATCGCATCGTCTCTCTCGATAGCTTTTATTCCGGCTTCTTCAAATGCGCTTTTAAGTTCTCGCTCTTGCTTCTTCGTTTTGTCAGCAATCTCTTTTTGTATGTCTTCCAATAAGTAGCCGGATTCCTGTAACACCTGTATCTGCCACCTGTCTGTAGCCGTAAGGAGATAATCTTCCCCACGTCCTATACGTACCATTATGCGCTCAACGATCATGTCCATGATGTTCCGATGCATATCAGAAGATATCTTTTCAGCCCCCTCGGTCACACGAAAGAGATATTCCGGTGTAAGCATTATTTATCCTTTCTGTTTGGAATCTTCGTTATCAGAAGCAGAAAAACGCAAATAACAATAATATTAATAGTACTTGTTGCCATGCTTATTCATCCTTTCCAATCTGCTTAATAATCTGATTGACGTATGTACTAAGTCCGGCTACAAGAATTCCCTGTACGATAGCCGTAAACAGTGCCATAAAAATATTCTGCATTCCAGACAGATCACAAGTTGCAATCACATACATTCCGCAAATGGTAATTCCAATACTGCCAAGAATCAGCGGGATGTCCTTATCCTTAATCCTCTGTGAATTCTTTAACCACATACCGATAAAATACAGCGCAATAGATACTACCACCAATTCTGGTTTTACATAATTTATAATCTGTTCCATTTTTTAGTCCTCCTTTACAGACATTATCATTTATCTTTCCGATTGACGTGTCCCCTTATATCTCTTCCCATCCATACACGCCTGGTTCCCAGACGTTGTTATCCGTGGTGCTCTGCCATGTCTTGCCGTTGTGCGTAACCTTATCGCCCTTGGCATATGGATTCGTGCTGTCCGGCTGTTCCCATTCTGGCACTGTACTACTATCCGGAATAAGTACCTTGGCGAACAGAGACGGTGCATCCGGTGGTGTCCAATCTGCCTGACTGGTGTGAGCGGTCAACACCTTGTAAATGGTGCCATTGTACTCCAATCTCTTACCGACTGCATAAGTTTTCCCGGCTCCCCATTTCTCCACAAAGTCTGGATATTCAAGAATCTGTTCATCTGCCATGTTGGCGGTCTGGTTCTCTAACAGTTTCCGCAACTGCTCTGCTTGTTCTCTTGTCACTGTACCACCCCCATTATGATATTGAGTGCTTCTTCTGCACTTAAGTCCGGCTCTGGATAGACTGGGTCATCTACCAATTTCCACACCTGCCTAATCTCGGTCTCTCCATCTTCCCACTCTGATTCCCAGTGCTTGCCCTCTGTTACCTCAATAGGCATATCTACGTACACCACCTGTTTATATCCTAACTGTTCCAATTCTTCCGGGAGCGGATTGTTTATTGTCTTGCCATCCAGTGTTATCGTTTTGGGTGCACTGTGCAAGAATCCGTTTTCTAATTTTGCGTACATTTGTTATCACTCCTTTCTAACTTTTATCCAATCTCCATCAAAGCATGGTGCGTTGATTTCTCCGTGTTTTAGGTTACTATTACTTCCAACCCCGACATACAATGTTCCATCGGCAGGAATAGTTATTTCTAAGCTTCCTGTTGCTACTGATAATTCTACATCTCCTGTTTTAGTTCCGTATAACATATACGAGCCGCCACATTTGCGCATATCGTAGAAATATTTACTCACCGTCCTAACATTACTCCATTCGATATAATACTGTTCTCCTCGTTTTACATCGAATACAATAGCCGGACACCGCTTACCATACCAAGCTCCGGTATCGGTAAGGTAAGCTTCATAGAGCCATTCGCTTGTTTCTTCTTTATTTCCTAATGTTCTCCGTCTTAACATATCAGCTCACACTCCAATTCTGGCTAGTCAACAAGCCCTCTAAGATTGACACCTCATATACCTTGTTCGCATCGACCGCAAAGCTACCGATATTCACATTGGATGGATGTACCACCCTTGTGGCTGTAGAGCCGGAACGAAAGATGAAATGCACCTCTCCTGTGCCCTCTCCAAACGTGTATGTAAGACTTTTCATCTCTGGGAATACGTATAGCTTGTTAGGTTCGAGCGTTACTGTGGTGTCTGTAGCAAGTTTTTCTATTCTTTCGATGCCACCTGTCTCGATTGTGATTGCAATGGCTTCGCTTCCATCATATGTGTGTGCTTTACCGCCATACGTAATTGTTAAAGCTTGTGGATTTGGAAGTCTTGTTGGCACTGTGGGGATTGTTGGCTTTCCGTGTAAGTCTTCATAGTTGCCAGAAAAATCACTCTTGTCATTCCAACTCTGTTTTTCTGTGTCTGTAACTGTTCTGTGTTCTGCATCATCCTGTAGATCGGACAGATTTTTCGGAATTTCCGTTGTGTCCGGCAGTGCTCCGACTTCTTCTGCGGTATAAGTAGGCTTTTCTTCCTCTTTTGCCCATTCTGGTACCGTCGGATCTGTTTCTTCTATAGGATTCTTTTCCAGATAGCTTTTTACAGATTTCTCTATCTGCTCTTCAGAAATAGGCTTTTTCTCCAATGTGTCTACTCTGGATATAAGGTCAAGAATGACATCGGCGTGAGTCTCTTCAATCTCTGTATCCGTGTCTATCGTCTCTTTAGCCTTTCCGGTAGCCGGACTGGTTCTGAACACTTCTACTTTATCTTTGTTTTTCGCTTCTACCGCAAAATATATAGATGTATCCTCGTTTGCATCAAAGATGTGTTGTTTTAGTTCCCATGAAAAAGTGATATTCTCCCCGTCTACTTTCACATCTTTTACGGTATATTTCCCCGGCAAACCTTTTGCAGTATAGTAATTTACGAAAATGTAGCAGTCAGACAAGTCGACATTATCTCCTACGATTTTCGGACATTTGAAATGTTTTCTCTCTATATTGCCCTCTCCGTACACTCCAAAAAGTTGTTCGCTTTTGGGGATTGTAATTTTTCTTGTTGATGGGTCTATGATAAGATATTCCATTTTGGTTCACCTCTTTCCTATTCTTCGTACAATCCACTGTCCGGCTTATTCTGTTCCTGTGCTTCTTCAATCATTGCTTTTGCTTCTTGTTCTGTCATTCCCTCGAATTTCACAAAATACATCCATGCCGGAACCTTGCCCTGTACCACATAGTTCCACCACCGTGCACGATCATCTTCTAAGTTGTATACAAGGTCTTCAAAATCGCATGCTGTTTGGTAGTTCGTTGCCGGGATAGTTCCATTCGCTGTGCCAACTGCGTACAGGATATAGATGATTCTGTGCAGTACTCCGTCATGATTCTTTCCGTCCAAAATGTTTCGGAATGCCTGGATAGTATGCAGTGTACGTCTATCGTCAGATTCTACCTGTGTTGCTGTCTGTATGCCTTGATTCTGGTCGAAAGAGAAATATCCGTTTGAAAATCCGCATTTGTATCCGATGATGGATAGCAAAAAGTTAATTCCCTCTACACGCTCAGTTACTAATAATGTCGGAACGTGCTCTTTGATGCTATCTTCGTTCGCTCCCATTTCGATACCTTGGATAAATCTCGGCAATTCGATGGAATATTTGCTTGCGTATTCAATAGCTGTCTGCGGTACGTAAGTAATATGCCTACTATCTTCTGTTTCATCCCCCATCATGTTTAATGCAATGTCAAGCCATCTCAATTCCTCGATGCACCCCGAAAATGCCGGGACTGTCAATGGGGATTCCTTGTCAATTGCATTTGCGTAAGGATTGCGCCAGTAGACGAACAGTGGATATTCTAACCCATGTACGTACACTTCCGGCTCAATGTCTTTCCACTCATCCACCCTGTCAAGCGTGATCTCTGTACCGATCATATCTTTGTTGTCTGATTTAAAAGCCTTACTGGATATATGGTATACACGTTCCAGTCCGACATCCTCAAATCTGTGATACTCTGCTTTTGTGTAGTATTTGTCGTTTTTCTTAAGGTAAGAGAAAAAGATAGCTGCTAACGCATCCCCGTCTGTGTTGGTGTCTGTAATTAAAAAGTAATCGGGATCCAAAAATTCCACATCATCACCATTGCTCTTGATCATCATTCCACAGGTCGCACAGCTTTCCTCTTGTTTCTCCTGTAATGTGTTCATTACGCTATCAAATCTCTTTTGCAGTTCATCATTCCCTGTAATCTGAATATCCGCATTGAACAGTGTGAGGTTTGCTATCTCACGGCAAATCACGTTTGAAAACCTTGTTGGCTTTATCCTCCCGGTACACCAATACGGAATACCAGATCGCATGTCTTTATACTTCGACAGGGCAGTATCCATATCAGATGACCGCCCCGTTTCTATTCCGAATATTTTTTTTGCATCGTTTACCCTAAACATTTTATCCCACACCGCCTTTATCTTGTCTATAATTCCCATCTACTCACCTTTTCCTACGCACTCTGTCCGCGTCTCATAGATATCGGACTAGTAGCATATCTCAATGCATCAATCCAGTGGTCATTCCCGTCCGGATAATCTGCTATTACTTCACCATTTCCATCTCGCTCATGCTCATACTCTATAACTTCTTTGTATAGTCTTGGTGTCCGTCTTGGATCAATCACTAATGTACGGCATTGTAACCACTCAAACGTATACTTCCGGCTACCCGGTGTCACGATTGCTTTACGTGCCGGAAGTCCTGCATCCCGGAAGTCAACAATACTCTCTTCTTCATCCACTCCACAGTAGATAGCGCAATCATCATATCCCTTTTCTTTGATCTGTCGTGCCATCTCGCTGTTCCTTATTTTGCAACCGCCCAATTCATCCAGTGCGTATACTTTCTGTTGGTTCGGAACATAAGAAACACGCAAAAATGCTTTTGGGTCCGGGAACCATCCCCAGTCCTCGCCCTGGTAGATAGATTGCATCCTACTTATCTCTTCATCTGTAATCTCTCTAATCTCCAATAGCTCAAAGATATTTGTGCCAAGTCCTACAGGGATTCCAAGATATTCATGTTCATAAGCTCTCGGGTTGGTTTTTTTCAGATACTCAGCATCATCGATGAATTGTTGCCCTAGCCATTCTACCGGAACAGATCTATAGTCACTCTTATGTCTTAAGCTGTCTGTTCTCGGCTCTGCTACATACTTATTCGCCCAGTTGCTGTTGCTGATCGGTGGATTGAACGATTTGAAAACAACGAATTTTTCGCCACCACGGAGAACAGACTGTTGTGTCATTCGTACCTCTTCCATTCCGGCAAATTCGTCCAATTCCTCAAACCATAGGTACTTAAAATATCCTTTGCTAATCTTTATGGATTTCGTCTTTTTCGCCTTATCCAATCCACGGAAGATTATCTTCTGTCCTGTTGGCTTGTACACATACTGCATAGGACTTAGGCTTGATGTCCATTCGTCCGATGCTCCAAGTGCATCTATTCCCCATGCGATTTGTTCAAATACCGATTCTCTTAGTGTATTCCCGACTTTTCGGAACACCACCGCATTTGAATGTATGCCATTTACTGCGTCTTGCATCATTCCAAGTGGTATCTCTGTACCGACAAAAGACGATTTAGTCGAACCTCGACCGCCAGACAAATCATAATACGTATGCTTTCCATCTATGATATCCCAATGTACACCGTAAAAAGCCGGAGCTATCACATCTGTAAGCTTAATCTCCACCATCTGCGCCCTCCGGTTTCGGAATGTTATTTATGATCGTGATTCCACCGGTTTCTTTTTCTTCTCCATCGGCTTTCTCATACCAACGCATGAGTTCACGTCCGGCAGACAGTCGATCGGAAATAGTAGCGTCGAGGTCGAACTGGTCTTTTACTTCTCCACGCATGACGGAAGAGAAGAATCGAATCACTTCTTCAAGGTCGGCTGTCTTCTCGGTCTGGATCTCTTTCATTCGTTCAGCAATATAGGCTTTTGCTTTAACGTTTTTTAACAATCTCGAAGCTGCTGCTGCTGCTGTCGCATCATTTTTTACATTTCTATAGACTTCTTTATACGCCCTTGTCCCGTTCAAATCAGTCAGATATTCATCTGCAAATGCTTTCTGCTTCGGAGTGAGTTCTTTTCCTTTCTGCATCTACCCACCCTCTTCCACGTATTCATCTACTTTGCTAAAACACTTTCTTACCATATCTGTGCTAATCTCTATTACCTTTTTACTAACAGACCACTTTCTGTTCTTTCCTCTCTCTACTTTTGCAAGTATAACCGTTCCCTCTCTTGGTATCTCTGCCGGTGCAATATATATGTCTCCGTCTCTACATTCCCATGTTTTTTCAGATCTGCTATCTTCATTGTTGACACTAGTACATTTTTTAGTATTAGAATGGCATCTTAAAAACTGTACGTTCATGCTACTCACCACCCTTGCCTGTTCCACACAGTCTCTTTCTGAGGTTACTGTATCTGTCTGTAATGACATCCAGCGCAATGTTGAGTGCTTGTATTGTTCCGTTCTGTCTGTTGTGTTCTTCTACCAGTCTCTTATTCTTTGCAATAAGTTCCTGTACTTCGCACAGTGCCCGTTCTCCGACAGTCTTTGCGTCTTCTACCTCTTTTTGCAGATACTCATTCTTTTTTTTCAGCTTTTCATTCTTTGTAATCATGTCAATTAATTTCTTCTGCATTTCTTCCATATCACGTGAGTCTGGTTTGTTTAATTCTACTGGTATCTCTGTATAGTTTTCCATCATTCTTTCACCGCCCTCCATATATCATTTAAACAATTTACAATCTCTATCTGTGATGCTGTTCGGATAATTTCATATTCATAATATTTCCATTCCCCGTTTTTCTTTCGCTCTAGCACTCTAGTAGATAGGATGTACATGGTGATAAGTCTATTTTGCTCTACGGAATAAAACTGGCTTGTCCCCATCTTTATAACTAATCCTTTTTGTAGTATTGCTTTCTGTAGCTTCTTGGCAATGCTATTTAGATTTGCCATGCTATCTACCTCCCGGCATTAAACCATGCATCAAAATTCTTCATTCTTCTTTTCCTTGCCCGGTCATAAGTGGTTGTTGTCCGGCTTGCATCATGCATAGCACTTATGCTACCTCTACCACCCATTTAATCACCGCTTTCCTTTTTTAATTAATTTATCTGTCACTTCTGTTTTGTTCTTTTTCCTTAGTCCATCCGGCATTATTTTCCCGGATTGCTTTTCTGTTCTTTCGTAAATATCGTTTTTATCAGGACTTTGCATCTTTCCACCGTGTATTCCGTATACTCTTTTTCTTGTTGAGAATTCATAATTCACAGCACCATCTTTACCCGTCGTGATTTTTACATCTTCATACCCGTATTCTTTTGCCATTCTCTTTAATCTATCAACCAAGACTTTTTGTTTTGGTGTATAACGTGATATATTACTGGTGCTTCCACGCCCCCCCCCATTTTATTTACCTCTTTTCCTTTCCGTCAGTTCTTCTCCGAACGACTTAATCTTTATAATGTTTCCTGTACATTCTTCCGGCACCTGTCCGTAAAATAGTACTGTCTCTGGTTCCAATCTTCTCAGCATCTCATTATATCCGTCAATGAACAGTGCTTTCCGCTCCTTGCTGTTCATCACTCCGACACTGGATATTGCTACCGCACCGCCTACCGGCTCCCCGTCAAAGCACCACTCAAACGATTTTCTGTCGCTCCAACTAATTGTAGGTATCACATCAATACCGTACATCTGCATATATGCACCTATCCAGTGTTTGCGAAAGTGGTTGTAAATCTGTAATGCTTTTGGAAAATCAGTATAAGTGCTGAAATCCGGTGACATGATAAATCGAAACTGCGAAAGCATATTGATGTAAGCATCTGGCCTGTTCCATAATCTTTGAAATTGGTAATCGTCAAGAAAGAAATGCACGCCTTTCCCGGCTCTGTCCTTGCATGTCTTAGCTTGGTTGAATCCGATAAACTCGCACGTTTCATACTTTGTAGGTTGTATCTCTGGTATTCCAAACTCATTTACCATGTCAAATATCATTCGTTGCTGATTCTCATAATTCATATTTTCTTTATACATAAAAATAGCACCTCCCACGATAATTACATCTTACCGTCAGAAGTGCTATTTCATTGTCCCCATTATTTAGTTTTATTGCTTTTTCGATACTTATATTTTACCATAAAACATGTTGTTTTTCAACTTTTACAGAATTGGACTGTATATAAGTTTTTTATATCGTTTACTAGCCAAGCAAAAAAATAAAAGATTTCAATTATTTTCAAAATCTTTTTTCTCTTAATCTATGTATTTATATTTTCGGCTCTCATCTTTATTATCTTAATTATATAATAGAATCTTGGTCTTTTCTTCCTTTTCTCCACTTCCTACCGCTGTTGGGATGATGGTTGGAACACGAGAAAGTACCTATTAATATATGCTAAAATGTATGTCTATGTCATCTCCTGTGATAACTACCTTTTCAACACACTCTTTTAGCACCTTGTTTTTCTCGGAATCCGTCAGTGTATCCCACACGTTGGACATCTCTTTTATTTTCTCTATTTTTTCTCCCCGTCCGGCTTTCTCCCGGATGTCTTCTGCCTTTAATTCTTCCCGTAGGTTTTTCAGTGTTTTTTCTTCTGCTTGGATGACATCTAAAAGTGTATCAGTGCCGGAGTTGCCTCTTGCATACAATGTGTATAGGCGTTTCAGTTTTGCTTCGCTTAGTGATATCTCTTTTTCTATCATCTTCCGAGTGCTTTCAGATTCATTCTCTTTTTCTTCGACATTAACGATGAATCGTTTAAAACAGTCCTCTACTTCTTTTTCTACCACATCTGCCCGCACCTTTTTGTTCTTGCAAGGGTTCCCTGTCTTAGAGATATGCTCTTTTCCCTTGTACTGTGAGTAACATACTATCTTGGTGTACTTTCCCCACTTCTGCATCCGCATTTTAGTACCGCATTTTCCACAATAGCACAACCCAGTAAGCATATACTTGTTGCTCACATAAGCATTTGTTGATCTCTTTTTTATCTCTTCCTGTACTTCGTAAAAAAGTTTTTCGTCTATGATCGGTTCATGCAAGCCTTGGTATGTTTTCCCTTTATATTGTATTTTGCCTACATAGGCTATTCGCCTAATGATGTTAGACACGAGCTTCTCCGAATGCATCCCGAGAATTTTTTGAATCCTATCACACGAATATCCGTCCCGGAACATCTGGAAGATAGCTTTTACCTTTTCCGCTTCTTCCGGGATGATATGTAATATCCCATCGTTCCTGTCGTACCTATATCCGTAAGGTATTGTACCGCCACCCATCCACAGTCCACGCTTTACACGTTCCACCATCCCGGCTCTTGTACGCATATAGATAACCTCACGCTCATACTGCCCCATGACAGCATTAACGCCAAGCATTACACGATCCATCGGTGTCTCATTCCGCAAATCCTCTGTAGCTGATACTACCTCTACATTGTATTTTGGCAATAGTTTACTCACAAGCGTAAGAGTATCTACAACATCACGGCTCATTCTGTCAAGTTTATAGATGTATACTGCCTGGATTTCTCCGGCTTCTGCATCCTCCAGAAGTTTCTGTATGTTTGGTCTTTGGATATTGCTCCCGGAATATCCACCGTCAACATACCATCTGGCTATCTTCACGCCCCTTTTCTTGGCAAGTTCCTTTATCTTGTCTTCTTGGACATCAAGACCATACTTTTCGGTCTGTGCTTCTGTAGACACTCTCATATAACCTACATTTAATTTTTTCATGTCAATTCTCCTTTCAATTAAAAAAAAGAATTGACCAAGATTCTATCAAGGTCAATTCTAAAATATCACTTATTTTTTGTCAACTTTTCTGAAAGAATCCTTTTTACCGACTTGTTATGGATTTCATAATTCGAAAGTTCTTCTTTTGTCACCTGTTTTCCGTTCACAAAGATTCTTACCATCCGCATCACTCCTTTTCGGTAGTATTCCCATGTTTATGCCTTTTTATTCCGAATAACCTTTCAGCCATCTTCCCATCGTCATGTTCTCCCCAAAGTATCCACCTGTACATTTCATCTAAGACTTTCCTCCGATACCCCTGGAAGTCTTTTCGTGCAATCGGTATCCAGTATCTTTTGCTTATATAGTCATATCCGATTCCTGTTATAAGTGAGAAGAACAATATACCAGACAAGTCATTATTCGCATTTTGGCACCATTTCAGTAATTCAAGCTGATCGTTCCCACGCATCCTCTGACACTCATTCAACATCTTTTTTTCGTCTTCTTCGCTTATGTAGTAGATGTCTTTATGTGCCCCTCTCAAATATTTGTCTCTTACTCCGGCCATTAATCAATCCCTTCCTTTTCGCATATCCTAATACATCACTTTTGACCAAATAGTAGTTTTTCTTTCTTTTTACCGTATTTTCCTTTGTTTTTTCTTCAAACGCATTCATCATTAAGTGCATCCTCTAACGCTTTTTCTCTATTCATATTCCTCGACTACCTCCAGTTTTTTCAGATCCTCGATAAGCCACGGTTCGAAATCTGACCATTTGACCATTGGAAAATCAACATTGAAGTGTCGATTCAAACTCAAACAACAATCACCAATCCAATTCCAATACTTTTCCCCTTTTCTTGGCTGTGTTTCATATACAAACACCTTTCCATTTTTATCTCTTGCAATGTATCTACGCTCTTCTCTGAAATACTCCAAAAACGCTCTATCTCTCTTACTAATCACTGGCTTTTCAATGTACTCCTGCTCTACCCACTCTCTTATTTCCTTTACACAATTAGGAGGTGCAAATAAGCATTCACTGCAAGCAATACTACCGCACTTTACTATACGTTCACTTCCTTTAGTTACTGCAATACTATCTCCACTACAAGCAACCTCCATGATCTCTTTTTCAAACTTCTCTTTATTCTTCATCTCTTCCACACTCTTTCAACTTGTGTTTAATCTCTTCTTTTTCTTCCTCGTTAAGTGTTCCGCCATAAATCCAATATACCAAATCAAAACTTACAAATATGTCATTTCCTTCGAATCTAATATATTTAGGTTTCTTCCCAAAATGAACTTTCATCAATCTCACTCCCATTCACTTTTCACAATTTCAATGGCTCTATCCAGTCCATCTCCGTATCCGTCATAATACTGGCACGTATCCTCTTCACAGACAGCTATATCATCATCTGCCTTATCGGATAGTACTTGTAGCTTTTCGATAACCTTATCTGGATCATAAGCTGTCGGTCTTCCAACTATGTATCCTATCGCAAGTCTCATTCCTTCTATAACATCAAGATTGTATTGGTATTTCATACGGTCCATATCAATTCTCATTCTTCTTATAAGCTTATCCGCATCAATCAGTCTCATAATTACTCTTCCTCTCTGTAAGGTTCTGGCAACGGCATCCATGCTATTACTTCGTCCACAACATCAACTTCTTCGTCTGTCCATTCTCTTCCATCCCAGTAGCCGATAAACGGTTGTGCAACATGTCTGGTCTGCACAATGTAGCCATCGGAATCACCGTCAATCTTTGGCTTCTTCGGAAGTCTCTCACTTACTGGAATCCAGTCGCTTTCTCTTTCTACTACCTCAAAATATTTCTTTCTATATTCAAGAGCAACGTCCAAATAATAAGAGCTATACCCAATGTGATAGCATTTATCACCCACTTCTCTATACTTATTTTCGTAATATGGCTTGTCTCCGTGTATAGTCACTATGGTATCAATGCTCTCTACCTTTATCTTTTCCTGTTCTTTATCTTCCACTGATGCATATGTATTATCCATGCTATTCTCCTTTCTCGCTCAGCTCTTTTATCTTTTCGTCATATTCTTTAGCTGGAACGATTATGGCGCACAATCTAACATTGTTTCTATCCACGCCGTGATTTTTGAAATGGCAATCTCTTTTTAGGTTTACATACTTATCGCCGACACAATATGCAAAATCTATCCGGCAGAACGGGTTCTCTCCTATTATGTAACTCTCTATAATAACTCCGTTCCCATAATCTCTTAGGTATTCATAATATGCCCATAGAGGTTTATTTTTGTCTCTTTCAGATACGATCTCGCCAGTGCTTCTGTCTACCCAGTACATTTATTCCACCTCTTCATCTGCTGGAAACCGGAATGTAAATTTATCACAAAAGCTATTCTTGTAATCTTCTGCGACATTGTCTTTCAGCATTTCGATTTGCGGTTCCATTCCACATAACACGCTTCGGTTGAATTCGCCATCCGCATATTTTTTTCTGCACATCTCCATAGCCTTTTCAGCTTTCGCTTCTTTGCGATATCGCGCGATTGTAATTGATTCCTGCAATCCCGTTGTCACACCAAATATAGATGTTCCAAGTCTTTGAAGTATTATTGATTCATAAGGGATATCGTAGCATCCATCTTGACTAATTATTCTCATTATCTTCCACTCCTTAACATACAGAATAGTAATTCTGTCATAGATCTTTTCCTTAGTCCCATTCTGCAAGGCTTTACTACCTTTAATTCCCATCCCATCATATTTGTATCATCTATCGGCGTTGGATTTTGGAATTCATCTTCTGGCTCTTTCATGTACGGGACAGCTACCATAATTCCCCAATATTTAGATGATTCCGGGTTGCATTGGTGTAAGTGTTCATCAAACTTACCGTTTTGCAAATCTGGTATCAAGTCTTTGTAGCACTCCATCGTAGTTACTATATAGTTCTTTTCTCCATAGAAATTCAGTCCATTACCACTATAAACATCTTCCTTGCAGCTTTTAATTTCGTAACAAGTAAATATTCCTTTTTCCACCCCGGATATAGACATTTGATCTCCGGGTGAAAACTGCATATAATCCACGCGTTTTGCCTTGGATGTCCACGGGTCAATACTCACTTCTTTTGCATAATGTTTTCCAAAAACGTTTAGTTTGGTGCGTTCAAGGGTATGCGACAGGAAAAGTGTAATTTCTTTTCTATTCATTTTTATCCTCCTTTACATAATCCGGGCGTTCTAATTTACATCTCATAGACTTTATCATACCAATCAATATATCTTCCGCATTCACTACAGTATTTCGGTTTGTGTTCTTCCGGCACTATATATTCATGTCCGCAACATGAGCATTTAAAATCAATATCTCCCGTAGATTCGTCCAAGATGATAGGCCTTGTTGGGAGTTTATCGCAGTCTTTCAATGCTTTCTTATATCCGTCCAGATATGCTTCTTTCTTTACGATTTTTGTTTCATTTGTTGCAAGTACTATCACCATGCATACCATAATCATGCATACTATGTAACATACTAATTTCATAATTCGTTCCTTTCTCTACTGCCCCTATATTGCTATATCCACCATTTCATAGTTCACAGGTGCCACCATTTTTATCGGCTTATCTAACTGTTCTTTTTTAATATGTTCGAGAACTTGCCTTGTTGTACCTGTAGCTATTGCTCTGCAATCAACATATATTCTTACGTTTTTACCGTAATAATAATTTTCAAGAAATTCTTTTAGTGTCATTCAATTTATCCCTCTTCTCCTTAAAAATGGGCAAAAAAATACCAACCACCGAATACTGATGGTTGGTAAACATTTTATTTTCTTATTCTCTTTATTAACTGTTTTAGTAATATAACAGCACTGCATATAATTATTATTCCCGTTATTGTTATCCCTGCATACATAACATAAGTCTTAATTTGAAAATTCTTCGTACATATTGCCATGAATATAACAAAAATCATTTCAATTACAACAAGCACAACCGATAATCCAATGCTATATAATATATCGAATTTTGCTTCTTCCTTGTTATCCGGTCTTTTATTTACACCCTTAATAAAATTCATAGTAAAAACAACTATTAAATTAGGAATCAACGCAACAAATGAAATAGAAAATGATAAAATCAATAATTTTATAATATCAATTTTCAGATACATATTCCTATTCCATACAAAAATCAAAACATTCCCTGGCGCAATGAATCCCAATATAACTGTCAACACATAGCCGACTTTTGTTGTTAAAAATTCAATCAATTTATCCATGCTTTTTTCCTTTTTTCGATATGTTCAATACAGGAATTATACCACTCCAACCATCAATATTCAATTGTCAAGGTGCTCTCATGATTTTTCTCCACGTTTACCAATATCTAAAGCACAATGCATACATCTTTTGCTCCCAGTCGCACCGAGATAAAAGCTCGTCAAAATCCTTTTCCGGTATGAACTTTATCCCGTAATGCAATCTGAATATGAATTTATATAATTCTTCAAACATTGCTACTCCTTGTACTTCTTCAAAACCTCTGTAATTGCTTTCATGTGTTCCGCTACTTCCGGCAAATCTTCATCACTGATTTCCCTTAAACGATCAGTTCTTTTCAATTCCTCCATCTTATATATTCCGTCAGATAAACACTTGAATGATTTAGCTAAATAATTTTCGTTTCCGGCATCACCATCAAGCTCATAAAAAATTTCCTTTTTGTCATGTTCTCCGAATTTATCCGTAAAGAATTTTGTCCGTTTTGGAGTAATTCTTGTAACTTTTGCCGGAGTAATTAACTGATGCCGGAATGTAGAACCCCATCCACAGCTCACCACTCTCGCAACTCCAACCCAATCCCCGACTTTTAATGTGTCTTTGTCTATCTCTTTTAATTCAATGTGCAATCTTTATACCTCCATAAAATCCGATAACTGCATCTGTCCGAAAACATTTGTGTCCTGCATCCACCAGTGATATACTTCCTCACCGCATGTCCACTGTGTTTTCTTCCCTTTCAATCTTCGCATTTCCAACATTCGGTCAAAAGCATGGATGTAAGCTTGTTTGTACTTTGGATAATCATGCATCTCACGTTCTCTCTGTGCTCTTCTCGCAAGTGGACACCCTAAACATCCTAATCTTTCGTATCCACATCCATACAATTCGCATACAGGAACCTTTTCTCCGTGAATAAAATTCCATACATCTTCATCTTTCCAGTCGATGATCGGATTCACTACAGTCTTTGCTTTCATCTCGCAACTTTCAAATAACTTTCTGGTATCATAGTTATCCGTTAGGAGCATCATTTCATCTGATACGCCTATGCTTTTATCAGCACTTGCTTTCAATACTTCAAATGGACTTCTACGGCTTCGTTTCATACTTTCAGCCCATCTTACACCTGTTGCGATCATCCGATTTTCATTGCCACCCTCTTTAAAATCAGAACAACAATACCGGACTTGTCTTGTAGGTGGCATCAGTTTTCTTGGAATCGGATTCCACATTGTCAGCCTGCGTCCATCCGGCTGTACGTGATAATCAATGGTACACTTCACGCCTTTTAATTCCTGTTGCCGAAACACATCCCGTATATGATATACGGTTTCGGGCGCATCCACTGTTGTGTGACTGTTATGTACCTCATAAGGTATTTTCGCCATCTCAAACAACCGAAGTTGCACATCTGAATCCTTACCGCCTGAATACTCACACACAAGTGGCTTACCGTAATGATGCAGTGACATTTCACTTGCAGTTACCAATCTCTTTATACTTTTGTCTACTAAATCCACACGCCATACTACACGTTATCTGTGTATGGCAATTCTACAATCTGCTCTATAGGCTTGGGAGTTATCACCTCTGACCATTAGTCTGTTCCGCACTACACGGGAGAACCTAGCCGTTCCAATCTAGCATTTATCAAACTTTACGCTACCGATTCTGATTCAGCAGCAACCTAGTTTCACTAGGATAAGTGTTATTCCTTTCTTGTTAAATTTTCTTCCGCAAATTCTTTTATAATCTCGCTATCTTTTTTGTTGTTAGGAAGTATGAGTTTTCTATCAAAAATGTTTTCAAGCCATTCATCCTCAACTCCAATTGTTGCATTCGTATTTTCTTTCTTCTTCACTCAATCACCTACCCTACTGCATAACTATGTCCGGCTTCTGCATAGTCCCAATCATATTTCATATGTATACGATACATGTTCTTAAATTTAGGATTGTATTTGGTCAATTGCTGATTGTTGTAGTGGAACTCCTGTTGTTCCATGAACTGTTTGATTGCTTTCTTTTTATGCTTTTCCAACACAAGATGTTCATATGTTTTAAATCCTTTTACGTATAACATTCCGTTATCAAGTTCGCTGTAAAAAGCTATGCTGTTACGTTCAAGAAGTTCATCGTAGAAAGAATATGCTACTATTTTTATCGGATGCATATCTTCCGATCGTATCACGTCATGTGATTGCAAATATTTTTCGGAAAGTTCTTCTGCCTGCTTTCTTTCCGAAAACACTTTCACATCTATTTCACTGTTAAATACAATACCGTAATGACCATCTACTTTGGTACGATTTCCGTAAGTCTCTAAATGTTCTATGTACCATTTTTCATCCAATACTGTATGTTCTTTTACTTCTCCTTTGCACGTCTCATATACAACTTGTCCAGGATTAAGCATTCGTTCTACATACTCCGGTTCGTTTTGCTCGAGATAATCCTCTATAGACATTTGTCCGAAGCATTCATAATTACTTAGGTTCATTCTTCTCGAAAGGAGCCGATATATCTTTGCCCGGCCGGAGCTCCACACTCCTTTCTGTAAATTACATATTGTTTCTAAGAATTACGTCTATATATCCAGTTTGCAGTTCATATGCCGGCATTACATCTTTTACCCATATAATCGCACCCTTTGGATGTTCGTACTTCCATTCTTCTTCCGTCAGTTTCACATTTCTCAGTACCCACGCATGAGGTCTTTTATACCTTTTCTTCAACTCTGAATAAGATATGTCAACACAGTGTTTTTCTCTTTCCTCAGACCAATCAGAACAGGATATTGGATATGTAGAGTCTATAATACATGTGCCTTTCACAAGGTTTGTCCCACTTTCCAGTAAATAGATCGGCTGTCCTATTTTCTTTGTATTACTACCTCTTATTTCAATAGTTTTCTTCCCACTAAGGATAAGATTTAACCATCTCTTTTTTACAATTAGTCCATCCATCATTTCACCTCGTTTGCTACCTTGAATCCCATCCTTGCCACATTCCTTAGATTTTCTCTTATCAGTGCTTTGTTCGTGATATGATGCTTATTCAGCCAGTCATAGTCCTCAGCACATTCATGTGCATAATGTTCAGCTTCGTATTCATACTCTGCTTTCGCTACCTGTAAGCACTGAATCATGTAATCTATCTTTTCTCCTGTGTTCATTGTTACTCCTTTACTACGCATCTGCGCTCAGTTGTTACATAATATTTCCCATCGTGTTCAGAGCACCATTCTCTAAGAAGTTCTTCTTTTTGTTCATCCGTTGTTCTTTCACGTTCAATCTTTAATGGTTTTTCATACTTCACGATATGTGTTTTTTCTTCTACTACCAATAGATACCATATAAATTCCGTCTCAATCGGCTTTTTCTCATGGTCTTTCTTCCACTGTTTAAGAACTTCAAGCACCTTGTCGGGATTCTTTGAACAATATTCAGTGCATCCGCACCATGAGTCACATCTAAGCTTTTCAATTGCACAGTCTTTGCACATGATACTTCTGCACATTTCATTTTGAATTCTAATTGCTTCTTCCGCACTCATTTCTTTTACTGGTTCAAGCATTTCTTCTGTGAAATTATATGGTGTTTCAAGTACTTCATAATATCCACCATAATTAACTCTTGCGATTGTAAATTCCATTCCTTTAAATCTATTCATTTCAAAAGTGAATGTAATACCGCCATAATACTCCTCGCATTTCAAGTCACTTCTTACTTTTACTTTATCTCCAACCTTATATTTCACTTTCTGTCCCTCCTAAACCAAAACTTTCGTTTCTTCTTTTCCTGTTTCTCTTTCTGTTTTTTAGACCACTCCGCAAGATATTGTTCCTGCTCCTGATCCTCCTGTTCCTGTCGTGTCACTATGTCACCTCTTTCATCAATTCCTCTATATACAGATCCATACTGTGAACCAACTTGATACAATTTCCATGCAATGCATGGTTCTTCCATGAATTATATTTCTCGTAGAATTTTTCTTCCGTGAGTTTCCCGGCTTTCACATCTTTTACAAGTTTTCGAAATTTCTTCTTATTCTTCCGCTTGTTCTCTCCGGTTAGTTTCCGAATATATTTCCCATCGGCCGTCATATAATGATGGAACCCTAAATATCGCATTCCTTTCCTAAACGGTATGATCTGTGTCTTTCCGTTCAATTCAAGTCCAAGTGTTTTTAGCATTTCTCTGATACATTCCAAACACCATTTCAAATATTCCTTATCTTGATGAATCAAGTAGAAATCATCCATATATCTTCCATATTCAGTAATTCCAAGCTCGCCGGTTTCCATACAATCTACTGCATGGACCATAAGCAAGGCATATACCTGTCCGGCTTGATTACCGAGTGGCAAGCCAGGATTCTCGCTACTATCAATCAGTGTATGATTCAGCCATGTTGTGTACGAATCTTGGAAGAAATAATCTACAATGTCTTTCAGTATTTCATGATCAATTTCGTAAAAGAAATGTCTTATATCGCATTTCAATATCCATCCGTCTATTCCATGTCTCTGATAGAATGATTCCATGTGGTTCCTTAATCCATCTAATGCATACAGTGTTCCTTTTCCTATTTGTCCGGCAGAATTGTATTTTATAAATACATTCTTCAATTTTGGATGCAGAATGTTGTCACAGAGTATGTGTTGCACTACCTTATCTTTAAATGAACATGATTCAATTACTCTTTGTTTCGGCTCATATATTTCGAACCGGTTATACGGAGCAACTGTATATGTCTGATTATCTAACTGCTCTTTTAGGATATTGATTCCGTCTAAAGCGACATTAGAAAATCTTGCAGTGCTGCTATTAAATTTCTTGCCAGACTTAGCTTTTCGATAAGCGTAATACAGATTCCCATAATCCGTGACAATTTCTTTATCCATTGGTACTCCTTTATATTTACCTCTATGAGGACGGTCCGTTTCCTTTTTGTATCTTTCCCGATTTCGGCTTGATGCCTACTCTGACTCCCTGTTATACAGAATGGGCGCACCCCGTTACTGTTGTTGTAGTTATTGTTGTTGATGTTACCGGACGGAGAAACAACCGCTTAACGGAAACGAACCTAAAGTGCATTTATCTTTGCCGGTCTTTGGTTCTCCATGCAATAGCCATGTGTTTTACATCAGATACCAACTTTGACCAATATTCCACGCTCTTTTCACTGATGATATTTAACTCATAGGACATCTCTATGTAGAAAAGTAGTTCATCGCAATATGTAATTGCTTTCGTCTGCATTTCAAGTCGATCTCTTTTATAATTCTTGATATCCGTTCTATTTACTTCAAAGAGCATTTCGTAGATTTCCATTGACTTATTCTGCATTTTATCAACAAGCGAAAATCTATATTTCTTTGGATATCGGTTGGCATTGCTGGTTACTTTCAATGTATGAGTGGCCAGTTCTTTCGCCTTTTGAATTACTTTCAGCTCATTTTCTGCCATTAATCATCATCTTCCTCATAAGATTCAAAGATTGAAGAGGAAAAGATACAAACCGGGCGCACCCCGTTACTGTAGTCGCAGCTACGGTTGCAGAAGTCACCGGACGGAGAAACAACCCGAATATAACTTGTATCATCATTGCATTTTGTGCTATCTGGCGTAAGTGTCCACCACCATTCACCTGTATTCGGCAGCAACTTTCGATATTTACGATATTCATCCACCGAAATAAGCGATACATAGTCTTCGCACGAACCATACTCTGTCTGACCGTCCATAGATAATAAGTCACGTGTGAATTTGAGAAGTCCTCCTTCTCCAACTGCTTCTTCAATCTTTCTACGGAGTTCCGTATTAAGTTCCTGTCTCAAATCGCTGGAATCCCAATTGTTGCAGTCTGTATCAAATTCTCTACTTTTCCCATAAAATTCATCCGAAATTACCAAGTATCCTTTTTCAAGCTTGTCCAGCACCAGCCATTTAATTCCGGCAACTTCAATTGTCTTTCCAATTTCCGGTTTCTGGTATTTCTCTTTTAACTGCTCATAGGCTTCATTGAGCTTTTTCAGATTTTCTCCAAATTCTTTTAATGTCATCATGATTTATTCCTCCTCAACTTTGGATACAAAGATATTAGATTTTAAGATACAAACTGGGCGCACCCCGCCACTGCCGTTGCAGCTATCGCCGCCGATGCCACCGGACGGAGAAACAACCGCTACTGAATACTCCCATCCTCTTTCTTTCGTGCTCCAAGATGTGCAAGTCCAGTACCAATCCGGTAGGTCTTTGTTTACAAGCAGATCATTGTATTCACGTGCTTCGTCAAATGTCAGAGGTCTTACTTTGGTCAAGAGTTTTCCAAATACTTCCTGTCCATCAACTGTTACTAATCCGGCTTCATTTGTACAAATATTTTCTTCTCCGAATTCATCAGAAAACTCATTGAGAATTTCGCACTCGCACAGTTCTCTTAATGATGATTTCCTGTATTCCGTACAATCATCATCAAATTTCACATCTTCACGATATAAGTCTTCTGTAATAACTGCAGTGGAATCTTCTTTCTGTTCCAGCACAATAAATCGTCCAATTCCAGTATCAAACTTCCCACCAACCGGGATATCTTTCAGCATCACTTTGTTTGTCTGGTCTTCTTTCTCGATAGCTGCTACTAATTTCTTAGCTAATTCCAATACATTACTTTTTCTCATTTTTACTTTCCTCCTGTTTCTTTTTCCAATATTCATACGGATCCGCATAATGTGATTTCCGTTTAAACTCCTCAATAGCCTGTTCCTGTCTTGTCACAAAGTCACATCCGAACAGCGTTCTTTTTGCTACGTCTTACTATTCTCCGCTTTTTCTTTGTTTCTCCAGGTAATTCCGCTTTAGCACTCGCCCAACTACAGTCTGCCAAAGGACAGATAAAACAGTTTGGATAAGTGCATCCATCCGGTTTTTCCATGTTTTTCCTCCTATGTAATAAGTTTTCTAGCCAGATCATTCATGTCATAGTTCCGGCCATCGAAATTATTGAATCCTTTTTTCTCTTGTCCGCTATCCTCGTACTGTCCCTCAGACACTTTTGTGAAGTTGTTCGGGAGTACAAACCAGTCGAATGTTATCTTCCAGTTTTTCACTTTTCCTTGTAAGTACTTGCTTTTCTTCACATTGTCCACTGCTTTCAAGACATCATCCAATCCGTTGCTTTCTAACCTTGCTTGCAAATTCTGATATCTCTTGGAAGTCTTTTCTATCTTCTTTACAGGTTTTATCCCGTATCTTTCCAAATCGTTCCAGGCTTTTATGACAGCTTCAATGGATCCATCGTCTTTCTCCGACTTTTCTTCCTGTCTGGTCGGCTTATCTTTTTTTTCATTCTTCTGTTCGGTCTGGTATCTTGCATAGTTATTCACCGTGTATACGGTATATCGGTTTGTGGTTTTACATGTAATCTCACCTGTTTTTCTCAAATGTGAAAGTGCTGTCCTCAGTTCGCTCTCAGACAGCCCTGTTTCTTTCGAAAGAACGGATGTCGAAGAGACAAATGATCCCCTTTTGATCTCTTCTCCTCGGAAACTTGCATCTTTCCAGTTGGCTTTTAACAACATGTGTAAGAATAACCGACACGTCTTTATATCCGGATACCAGTCCCATTCCAGTATTTTTCTACTAAGTTTTATGTAATTCTCGCTCACACCTCTTCAATATCCACCTCAATTCTCGGATTTTTCTTATCAACATAGAATTCATCCGTGAATCCCACTATGTTTTTCCATCCATCGTCCTGCAAGACTTTGGTATCTACTAATGCGTCTTGGATGCACTTTCGCCCAAATGCGCTTACATTATCCAAGTCACGTCTCTTATCCGGCTCATACCATCGGTAGTGCATCCGTACCTTTCTTGTTATTCGCAATCTTCCGAATTGCTCATATATAGCTTGCATCACACGGGATTCATTATCTTTCTTCATATCCGCTCCTTTATACCTATTGGTATTCAGTGCACGGATATAATCATTCATGTTATTCAGCTTGCCTTTCACCATCAAAATGTAATGCATTGTAATCCCTACCTATCTTTTTCCAACTCTCAAACGTCTGCTTCATGCAGAGCCGTTTATACTGGATTGCTCTGGCTCTATGTAATTCTTTCCCAATGTATTCATGGAATGCTTTTTCATCTACCGGATCACCCGGAATCGGTCTAAATACACCATCTCCAATATTCACAATACAGTCACCATTGTTATTCGCATGCTCTATCATTCTTCGAAAGATTCTATCAACATTCATGTTGTACGGACGTTGTATTGCGTTTCTATGTCCATCCGGTATTCGGTTAAAATAGCTTTCTGCCGTCTCTCTATTCTTTCCCAACGCTTTTCTCCTTTCTGCCGGAGTGTGGCTTCTCCGGCTGTGATACAATATCTTGTGCTGTGCATATCGAATGGGTGAGATGATATGCGTTAGATCTGTTAATAGTTCCTGTGCCACATGAATCTATGTTAATTAGTTACAACCTGTTCTTTCCGAACACCTGTATGAACTCTTCTCTTGTTCCGCAGTGTTCCTCAAAATATCTCTGTGCCATCTGCTTAAGTTTTAAGTCCAATCCCTTGTTCGGGTTCCCGTGTACGCTCTCTGGCGTAAATTCGTGTAAATGTGGTGCTATCGGTATCACAAATCCGTATTCTTCCGATTTTTTTCTGTACGGACCATAGAAAATGTGGTGTCTGTGACAGTTTGGACTTCCCGTAAAGTAGCAGTGCTCCATATCGTCAGTGAATACACTTTTAAGTCTTTTCGCCAATCTTCACACCCCATCTTTCTTTCATTTCGCTTATCTGGTTCGGTGTCATGGTCTCTATTCCAAGTTCTTTCGCTTCGTACACAGTCCCGTCAATTAGTTTTGACATTTCATCGGTATCATAAGTATGTGACCCTCGCATTACCAGATTCACACGGAATACTTTTCCTTTCTGATTGGTGGTTGTCCTCGATGTAGGTTGCAGATGAACAAATTCCACATTGTATGCGTCTATATCATCGTCCAAGGGGAGTGGAACTAATGCACCGTTAATGCTTTCGTACTGTCCGTATTCCGCTATTAGCTTATTCTTTATGTACACCTTGCCGTTCCCGGTCACATCTGCAATCTTTCCAACCAGTACATGAAAGTAAGAGTTTGCATCGAGACTTCTTTTTTTCTTGTATGCCTTAATCGTTATTGCAATCTGCTTACCTCTAAGGTTCTCAAATGCCTGTCTTGCGTCTTCATTTAGCGTCAGACTGGATTTTTGCTTATTGGTGGCAAAATCCACCGCTAAGCTATCAAAAGTCCCTGTATAGTCCATTAATCATCACCATACTTTTTCTTAATCGCATTCAGCATCATTGCGCATTCTGTTTCTGTAAGTGTGTCCACCGTCTTTCCATTTCCGCATACCCAAGCTTCTAAATCAATGCCGTGTGCCGTACACTGCGTTTTAAGCGTTTTCTTTTTTGCTTCTGATGCAAGATTCTCTCCAGTTCCAGGAATCTGTGCTTCCAGTTTGTTGTATTCTTCTTTCAACCATAAGTTAAATCCAAGTCCAGTATGAATAGCCACGCACTTCACAAACGCTCTGCACATGCTGTTCCATACTCTCTGTTGGCTCATGGAGTTGTCCTTTACTGGATTTGCGCCGTTCATTACTGGCGTCTGCATCTCATACTCTTTATCGTCAATCACAACTTTTATTCGTGTTTCATAACAACGATTTGTATTATTGTTCTTGTCCTTAAACTCGATGTCTGTTTTTCTAAGGCTGCTTCCGGTTTGTGGATCAGGAATTGGCTCCCAATACACCTCGGTAGCACCATTCTGTCTCAGCAGTTCAATACATTTCGCCCAGTTCAAATACGTGAATCCATCTCGCTTTTCGCAATACTGGCTTACATCGACTTTCACTAATTCCTCGTAGCTTTTAAGTGCCATTTATAACATCCTCCTATACATGTCATTCAAGCAATCTTCGCATAGTTTCTCATCGTCTACCGTGTATAGATATTCACCCTCATACATCGGCACACCGCATGAGCTACAGTAAGTTACTGGTTCCTGCTCCGGCGGTATGGTCTTCCAATGGTCATAGCCTTTAATGCTCTCCATCTTCATCCCACCCCATCATTGCGATTATATCTTTGCTGTCTATGTATTCATGGCTCATTACATATCTCCTTAAAGTTTCTAACTGCCCATGCATATAAGCGTATGATTCCATCACTTTTTCCGTGTTCAGTTTTTTACCAAGTTCTATATACTCCTGTAGCATTGCCCTTGTATCGTTTTCTTTTTTCTCTTCTCCCATGTTCAAATCTCCTTTCATGTGTTATAATTTTCTTGAATGTTTTTCTGAGTGCCTGACTGGATTTTATCCATCGGCACTCTTTTTTTATACACATCCGGCTATCATAACCGCCAATGCGTATAGCGTTATCACAAGTGCTATCCTGTAGTAGTTAAGCTTGTCTTCCATGCTCTCTACCTCCTACCCGATCATAAGTATCAGCATTGCAATGAATGTGACAAACCATAAGCAACGCCAAAAGATTAGTTTTCTTTTCAACTTGCGGATGATCTCTGTTGCCATTGTCATACGTGTTTTTCCTCCTGTTCCTCAGATTTGCGAATTACAGGAGAATGTGTTATAATAAACCTGTATTCGCTAAGTGTTCTTTAGCGGTACACCGCCCTGTCTGGTATGCCAGTACCAGCGGGGCACTTTTTACGCCCTTTTTATCGTCAGACCGATTGTGTCTGACATATATCTATATTCTTTTTATTCTTATTCTTCTTTATATTCTTCTATTGTTGTCAACTGGCTTGCGAATTGATTGTTAATTGATTGTTATGTGGCTTGCTAACCGTTTTCACTTGACAAGCAGTTTTGCCTTATTTTTCAAGGGTTTTAGCTTGTCATTTGCTTGTCAACTGGCTTGTCAAAATTTTCGATTTTTTGAAAATTTCTTTAATTTTGGCTTGTCAATTGATTGTTATCTGAGTGTCATTTGGCTTGCGACCAGTTGCCGTTTTCCCCTTATTTTTCAATGGTTGTGGCTTGCTAAGTGGCTTGCGATTTGACCAAAAATCAACTACCATTTTCGCATTTACCTTTCCAACAATTTGAATACATTGAAAAATAAATATTTTTAAGCTTTTTTACTGCCTTTCGTACCTGTTTTTTTCACCTTTTTATGTACGTTATTACCGCCAATGATGTTCCCGTTTTTGTCCAGTTCGTCCCAAACATAGCGTCCTTTGCCGGAGTTTCGCCACTGTGAAAAACCTCTCAATTCTCCGTAGTCAAGCCATTCTTTTATGAGTTTTACATGACTGTCTAACATGCACTGAACAGTAAATTCCATTGTTGTGCCAACCGGAACGGTCTCTGAACATGCAAGGGATATTCTTTCTCCCTGTGGTGTGTTTGCCCGAAGCGGTCTCTGACACGTTCCCATATCCCCGTCAAAAATCAGTGGAATTTTGCGCTCTTTCACAAAAATAAGACCGTCAATCTCCTTTTTGTACGCTTTGATTTTTGATGATTCACTACCTTTAACCTTGCGGAGCATTCCGCATGAATCTTTGAACATTCCTTTTATCTGGTAGTCATATACGAACGGTTTTCCGTCTTCGTATTTGTGGAAAATCGTCATTGATTTCTCTTCTACTGCATCTACACCCAGTGTTGCTACTTCGTCCTCACGTGACGGTGCGTCCGGTGCTTTGGATGCAATATAAGTCCGGTGAATCTCCTTATCCGCACACTGAGAACCTAACACTTCCTCAGTGAACGTGATTCTTACTTTTAGTTCTTTCATGATACTGTTTTCTCCTTTTCAATTTGTTTTGGTTACTCTACTACTCTACGCTATTCGTTTCCGTTTCTGTTCTGTGATGTTCCATGCTTTTCCATTTCGTTGCTACGCCCCGCCTCTCCAGGCTGAGCCTCTCCATTTCATAGCTTTTCTACGCTTCGCTATTCCGTTTCAGAGCTTCTCTCTTCAATTCCTTATCTTTTCGTGTCTGTTCATGCTGATCTGATACATCTCGAATCCGTTCTAAGCGACACAAAGCCATATCATTTCTTTTCTAGTCTCTGCCATTCATTTCCATCTCAGTTACATTCAGTGCTTAACATTTCAGCTCCATAGCCTTTCACCTCTTGGCTCTTCCATTGCATGTTGTCTTTTCTTCTGGATTCTCCTATACTGTTTATACAGGCACTGCCATGCCGAGTAATCCAGAAAGGAGTTTCAATTATGGTATTAAGTACTAATGCAGAAAATTTCTTAAAATACCTTTTGGATATCTATAAAGATACAAAAGAAAATAAGTTTTATTATTTCTCTTACATGGATTTCCCTAATCATGATTCTGCAATAGAGGAATTAGTCGAGAATCACTGCATCCATAAAACAAATAACATCAATGGGTGTATCAAAATCTCAGAAGATATTCTTCTTTAATCATTTCCCTGAGTGTCCTTGCTATCAGCCATTTCAGCAACTTCGCTCAGGGTTTCCCTTTTGCTGTTTACTAATTCCACAAACTGTTCAAATTCAATACCACCATCAAAAGAAAATTCTTGAATATTGATTCTCATGTCTACAGTCGGACACAACTCTCCGCTTTCATTTCTTGCGTGATAGTTCAGGTCTTCTATGCCGTTTGTGATGTATTTACCATCAATGAAAACGTTTGTGCTCTTTCCTATCTGCACCAATGCAAATTTAGGATTCATGTTGTAACCTCCTTTAATTAAACTTTGCTCTGGCAGACATCAGCTCAGCCAGAGCTTTTGTCATTTCGGCCAATTCCTGACTTTCATAAATAGATTCAACACGTTCTGTTTCTTTCTGCAAAAAGTCACACAGTTTTTCAATGGTTTTATCTACTTTTAAAAGTTTGTCCTGCTCCATGTTGTCACCTCCCTGTATTCATTATTCCGGCTATTAAAGCAAATATTGAAAGCCATAATGGAAAATATGGGTGCCTTTTTCTAAATGGAATGTGGCATATTTGAACTGAAATTACAGGGATACCAAAAAGTCTTTTCTTCTCTTTCCTTGCATTCCAGTAAAAGAAATATCCCTCTTTTAGATGCTGTAAACTATCCATATCACTTTTATCTGGATTCTTATGAATGCAAATTCTTACAACCCATCGTGGCTTGAATAATTTCATTTTTTGTTATCACCTACCTGTATTCAATTGTTATGGTTCCGGCATCCATTAGTTTTTTTTCGCCGGAGTGTCCGGCTTCTTTTCTGCTTCATCTGCCAGGCCCTCTATTCTTCCAAGAAGATAGCCTTTTTTAAATTCTGATAAATTCGGCAATGCCTTACTAAGCTTCTCAACTATCTTTTTCTCTTTCTCACTCATGCACTCACTTCCTTTCTGTGCTATACTTTCCTTTGGAAAGGAGGAATAAAATGAAATTTGACTTTACGATAAATCTTGCTCTTTTGATAACTCTTTGTTCTCTTGTTCTGCCAACACTAACAACAATCGCCAACAATCGGCATCAAATCAAAATGCGAAAATTAGATTTTACTCTCGATAAAAAATTTTCCGTCATTGAAGCCTATATTGAATCTGTTGGAAATTGTCTTGAATTATGTTCTCGTGTAAATCTTTCTCAATACAATAAAGCCAAAGGAATGCTTTATCTGTATGTTCCGAAGAAGTTACACAAGCAAATAAATGAGTTAGATATCTGCATTCAAAAGCAAGAGATTAATACGGCAAAATCACTTTTTGATGTTTTATGCATTGACTTGTCCAATGTAGTAAAACAGAAGTAATGCCATTGCCAGATTTATTGACATCTGAGAACTGCAAGTCAAATATGGCACTCTCAAGAACAACCAGAACGGTTTTTCAAGTTTTAATACGATACATGCCACAATCGATGCAGTTATCCCGTATACCGTGCAAATAACCGATGCAGTTATCATTTTTGCTATCACCTCCCTGTTTGACTTTGTGTGATTATAATACCATACACAGTCATACTTGTCAACCTTTATTTTGTAAAAAAGTTTGACTTTGTATGACATATGTGATACTATACAATTGTAAGGAGGTGATAACATGGAAAATCGTTTGAAACTTCTGCGCAAAGAGCTGAAAATGTCACAAGAGGAATTTGCTAAAAAGGTGAATTTGACAAAGAATTACATTTCTTTGGTAGAAACTGGGAATAGATCTCTTGCAGACAGAACTGTAAAAGATATTTGCAGAATTTTTAATGTAAACGAAAATTGGTTACGTGGTGAAGATGCAGAAATGTTTTTGGAGAAATCCAAGAATGAGCAAATTGCAGATTTATTATCTGACATACTTTCAGCAGACGAAAAAAGTTTCAAAAAACAATTGATTTCAGCTTTGGCAAAGTTGGATGATGACGGATGGGACACTCTCGAAAAAATAATTGATTCTATTCCTAGGAAATAAGAAAAGGACAAGGGTAATGCGCAAACCCTTGTCCTTTTCTTATTATCCTATAAGTTTTTCTACGATGCGATGTATGATTTTAAGCACTTCTATATCATCGCATTGATTTATAAGCTTAGTTATTCTTTCTATGTACCAATTTCTTTCTTCGTCCACATAAATCCCTCCAATACACCGACACGTCATTCCAGTAGCGATTACCCACATTATAGAACATATGTTTTCTATCTGTCAATGTTTTCGCTGATAGCATCTTTTACCACAAGATAGATGTAACGCATTAGGCGTGGGTCACGGATTCCTTTTATCATCCGCTTGATTTCGTTTTCATAAGTATCAGTCCATGTTTTGTTGCTCTTGCTGTTCATTTCGTCCTTTCCCATTAGATTACCTCCTATCAATGGCTTGACAAGTGCCATTTTTGTTTTATAATGATACATTGTAATACTTAAATAAATTATAACTTAAAACCATAGTCAAGATGTTGGCTAAAATATCGTATTTTTCTTACAAAAAAGATGAAAAATAGCCAAGATATTAGCCTTTTCGACAGGATGTGACATAATGCTAACAAAAAATGAAATGTTGGATAACTTCGCACATAACATCGAAGAAGAGCGGAAAAGCCTTGATTTTACGCAAGTTCTCTTTTCTAAGATGCTGGGTGTGTCTGTGTCTACATACAAAAACATCGTTTCACGGAAGACTAATAATCTTGACGTTTTCTTAGCACTAAGGTTGTCGGAACTAACTCATAAATCTATCCCTGATCTCTTAGGGTATTCTTCTAAGGAATACGAGGTATTGGGAAAGTACAGGCAATTGACCGACAGACAACGTGCGTATATTCTTGGTAAGATGGATTATGAAATCTCTATGAAAGTATTGGAAACGGATCCCGAAAACATGTTGGATGTTCTATGCCCCACTGGTGAGATGGCTGACGGTATGATATTGGATTCTTCACACGAAGAACGGATATACTGCCCGGAATACATAAAAAAGTACGGTGAGACATTACATTGTGGCATAAAGATAACGAGCAACCACTTGCTCCCTGTATATGTAAAGGGTGATATCATCTGCATATCCAAAAGAGTGCCAAGAAACGGTGATACCGTGATTATTATACATAAAGAAACAGGACGTGCGTATATAAGGCGGTATGTGCAGAGAGGTAAGATAAAGTTAGTCCCGATCAACGGCTTCGGTGATGTCATAGAAGTTGATCCAAATAGTTTTGAAGACATGGAACAATGGGTAAGGTTTGGAGTTGTGATTGCGGTATTAAGAAGATAGCATACTATGTATGCGGAGGTACTTATATGCAGAATAAAAAGGTCTTGGAATTAGATAGCTTTTTCGGGAAACTTGTTGCTTGTGATGAATATGTAGAAATTATTCCTATGTATGTAACAGATTCTCGAAAACAAGGGAGAAAATTCTATTATCAAAACATTAGCGGTATAACATGCAAGGAACCAAGTGTTTGGTGGGGGCCTGGATATATACAATTTATAATTCCGGGAGAACAGGCCAAGCAAATAAAATGGATGGACAAAGGATGGAAGAAGACGGTTAAAAATGATCCAAATTCTTTACTTCTTTCGGTTATAGGAAAAGATTACAAAAAAAGATATAAAGAATTTATGGATTTTCTAAACAAAAAGATAAGTGAAAAACCAGAATCTACCGCAGAAGTTGCAAATGATCTAAATCAGCTAAAAGCATTAAAAGAACTTCTTGACTGTGGAGCAATCAATAAGAAAGAATTCGAAGAAAAGAAAAGAAAAATACTTAATAGAATATAATCATAGCATACTATATACTTCTTAAAAAGATAATAAGGAGCTGTTGAAATGCGTCCGAGCCAATATCATTACATAAAACGTGCTGTAACAAGAACTGCGTACAACCGAAAAATGCAGAAGAAACGTGCTAAAAAGCGCAAGAAAGAACTTAGGAAGAAAAACAGGCGAAAAAAGCTCTATACTTTTCAAAAGAATTTAGAGAAATCTTCTGGCCAACATGATTCTCCTGGTTTTAAAATTACATTGCTTGTATTGGCGGAAATTTTATTTGGAATATTAACGCTCTTTCAGACGATTAATTTTTTTGCAAACTGGACAAAGTATGTGAAAGAAAATGGTATAATTGGTACTATATTCTTATTCATAATAAACATAGCAATTTTTGGCGGGTTAACATATCTATTTTCATATTTGATAAAAGAAGACAAGAAAAAAGACACTGACACTTTGCAATTTGATAATTGTATATATCATCTTGCAAAAGAAAAATCTCTAACCGATCGTGCCAATGCTGTTCTTGAACATGAGTGCAAAACTCTTGTCGAAGACTTAAACAAATTGGATGTCGAAAGAAAAACTGTTTCAGAAAAAGAAATTAAGATAGATAATATAGAGATTCCATCTGAACATATTAACACAAGTGAGAAGCGGGATAATGAACATATAAAGGATTTTTCTACTGCTTTTGCTTCTCTGTGTGTTGCAAATTGTGAACTGGACAAAGAGCAAAATTATACAGACGATGTCACTGGAGGAAACGTAAAATATAACGAAAAACGATTTGATAATCTTACAAACGATTCTGTCATAAGTCAAATAGTATCAGATAAAAAAATCAAAGAAGTTTCTGATAAAATATTGCATGTGTATAGCGAAATTGGATTAATGGTTATGATAGATGGTTCAT
>ERZ773112.256-NODE-256-length-37004-cov-17.194538_pt1 | contig 37004 bp, 34 predicted proteins | sample MGYA00580566_ERZ773112 | MGnify/ENA primary metagenome ERZ773112 (study PRJEB29015, sample SAMEA2737842) | human gut metagenome | biome: human gut; feature: human-associated habitat; material: faeces | place: China | collected 2012 ... | reverse complement strand
TTTGGTAACAAAAAATGCCGTATTTATGCGGTCTGTGGCGTTTCGCAAACGCCTAGCTATTTCTATATATTGAGAGGTATTAGCATTACTCTTTATATAATAAATATTTAAAGAAACTGCTATACCCATATATAATATTAGAAGTAAAACAAGAAGCCCCCAATTTTTTCTACTCTGCATCTTCTGTTTGATGATAATTAAAAAGTTAATTATCATACATTTCCTTTCTATAAACTATTTTTCAACTTTACAACAATAAAAAATGTTTTTTGAGGATCATATTCTTCATACTGCTTTTCATAACAATGTGGTGGATTATAAGAACCTCTCGCCATATCATAAGCAGAAAATTCATCATCGCATATTTCTAAATCAAAACTTTCTACTTTTTTTCTCCACCATTCATAATTATGTAAAGTAACATGCCAATTTATACCTGTAGCAGGATCTATATCATCAAAGTTTGCAATGGAAGCAATAAATCTTCCCTCATTTGATAAATGATTCTTTATGTTTTGAAATAATTGAGGCAAATCACTTTCTGCAATATGTTCTAACACCTCCCATGCGGTAATTATATCAAATTTGTAACATAAATTTGAGTTCAAGTCCAAAATCTGGAATGGTTTAGTAATATCACAAGTTTGAAGATTATCCCCCAACAATCTCCATTCAGCTCTCTGTTGTATCTTTGAAATATCAGCACCTTCTAATCCCATAGAAAAATGACCTTTTAAAGCAGCTTCAAGAACCATTCCTCCTCCAGAGCATCCTAAATCCAAAAAAGAAATTTCCTGTTTTTTCAAAACATTTTCACACTTTTCCACAAATTGTGGAAATCTTGTATTATCACGTATTGTGCCATGCGGCACCAAATAATCGTTACTTTCATACGCGACAGGATAATCTGTAATCAATTTAACATTTTCTTTTTTAATAAATCCGTTACATTTTTCCAAAACCACCATTATATCTCTATACAGAAAATCTAAATGTCTTTGTGTTTGTTTATTTTCTTCTTGTCTGGCTTCATCAAATTCAGTTAAAATATTTGTTTGATTATTCAAAAGAGAAATAATATAATTTGATAATCCATATGTATTATTTGCCGTTTCACCATTCTTTTTTTCCTGTTCCAATAATATATCTATATCCTTCATTTTATCTTCTAAACAACTTACTCTAGAATTAATTTCTTCTAAGTAGTCCATTTTAGAATTAATAGTATTTAACACAGAATATTGCGCATCTAGTTTATGAATACAATTCATCACATGACCTTCAACAGCAAGAACCTTTTCCATTGTAAATGCAATTCTATCTTCATATCTATGTTTAAAAGGTCTGTATAATGGTTGAAATAAACGCTTAATCGCAAGTTTAATTCCTCCATTTTTTTTCTGGACAGTTGCTTCCATAATATGCTCCGTATTATCCTCTTTGCCTTTTACCAATCCAGGTAGAATTCCAGTTTTCATTTCTTCGACACGTAATTGGAGTACATATTGTAGACTTTCATCATCATATAATTTTATCTTTTTATTATTTTCTACTGCTTGTGAAAAATATCTGCTTACTCTTAGTATTACTTTTTCATCGAGAACCTTTCCATTCCAAGGACCTATATATTTCAAATCTTCTTTTGGAATTTCAACATTTAAATTCAAGAAATTATTCTTAATCATTTCACGCATCATTTCAACTGTTTTATTTGACTGTCCTGCGCTACTATTATTAATCCATCTATGATAAAACAAATTTTGATGTATACAACCGACCTTCATTCCTTTCTCAAACGCTCTCTGCCATAATTCCCAATCTTCTACAAACCCTCTATTTTCATCATAATAAAGATCATTTTCTTCAAAAAAATCCTTTCGAAACATAATTGTTGGATGATCAAACGGACACGTAAAAATGCCCCACGCACGAGCCACTTCTCCTTCAAATGATAAACGTTGTTCATTCATATCCCCAAAATATTCAAAATCCGTTGTACACAGACTAATTTCCTGATGATTATTTAAATATTCTTTTTGTAAATATAGTCTTTCTTTTGCAGCGATATCATCATCGTCTATTCGCGCGATATATGTTCCTTCTGCAGCTTTAATCCCTATATTTAAACTAGCTGCAATTCCTTTTCTTTCTTCATTAAAAATCAGTCTAATTCTCTTATCATTATAGTTATTAATAAACTCTTTAATTTCCTGTTGATCAAATGGTTCTGCAACGATAATTATTTCAAAATTTGAATACCTTTCCCAATTGTTTCTATTTTGAGCCATCAAACTATCTAAACACTGCTTAAATAATTCTAAATTAGGTTTATAACTTGGTATAACAACAGAAACCTCCGGCTTAATATCAAATACTAACTTGCTGCCCCCCGCCGCAATCCATTTTTCATATAATGCTCTCCATTCGGAATAATTTTGATATATATACCAATCATTCCAAAATTTATTAAGCCCCCACGCATGTATAATTTTTGCATCTTTACAATTTCTATTTAAATAAGGATAACAACAATACTCTTTACCACTAAGAGGAGTTACAGAAATATCAAATTTTTGTATAGCTGCATTCAAAACTCCCTGATCTGGTAAATCCAACACATTAGCCCATTCGATCGTTTTTTTATAACACCATTGAGCTAATTTATTTAAATTTTGAGTACACTTTTCTGTTAACACAATAGTTCCTGAACAATATAAATATTGATTTAAATCAAACCCACTAATTGGACTACTAAAACAACTTCTCATCTTATCTGGCTTTTCAGCAGTTTTATTAATTGGATCTTCTCTTATAAATGCTGCACCTGTTTTTCGCGCCGCATCTATCATTCCTGAGATATCTCCCTGGATTAAAATATCCGTATCAAGCCACGTAATTGTTTCAAATTCTTTCAAATACTCCGGCATTTCATATCTAACAAACATTAATGGTGAAAAAAGCTTAAATCTCGGTTTTTCAAAAACTTTCTCAGGTATTGGACATTTATATTTAACGAATCTACATGGAATAATCTTATTCATTATTTCTTTATCTGAATCTGAAATATCCGTCATATAATATATTATAGCTTCATCAAATAATCCCTTATTTGATTTTTCAAGTTGTTCAAGTACAATTCCTACTAATGTTGGTCTAGTATCAGCTAGCATTACCGCATTTTTCTTTTTTCCCATTTCATATTCCTCTTCAAAAATTTGATTTTATACTTTTATTCGCTCAAATGATTTTTTCCACATAAAGTATTATAAAAAATACTCATAATTAAATGATCAAACATCATATGCACATCTTCCGTAACTTGCATACTCATAACATCTACGTGAAGTGAAATATCCGACAATGCTTTTAATTTTCCACCGGTATATCCTGTTAATCCTATAATCTGATTTCCCTGTTCTTTTGCATATTCTACGGCATTAATTACATTTTTAGAATTTCCGCTTCCCGAAATAGCAATAACGATATCTCCCTCTTCCAATTTGTTTCTTAATTGAAAACGAAAAACTTCTTCAAATCCGATATCATTTGCAATCGCCATAATTGTTGCCATATTATCATTTAAACAGGTAAAGTTAAATTTCTTTTCCACATATTCAGAAATCCCTTTATTAAAATCATTCTGATAATGAGAAGCTGTTGCAGAACTTCCCCCATTTCCAAAAATATAAATCTTTTTATTTGCCTCGTATGCTTTCATGATAAGATTCATCGCATCATTAATCGCATCTACATCTAATTTGCTAATAACTTCTTTTTCTAAATCAATATATTCTCTGATTGCCTTTGTATAATCCATCTTTCCGCTCCTTTATCTATTCCCTGTATTTTAAAATCATTTCCACTGCTTCCTGCAAATCTTTGCATATCAGATCCGGAGTTACATCATATTTTTTGTCGTTCCCAGCCTCTCCCGTAAGAACAAGTGCCGTATGTAATCCCGCATTCTTTCCGGTCTGAATATCCACTGTAGTATCTCCGACCATCCATGAACTACTTAGGTCAATATGATATTGTTCCACAGCTTTTTGTATCAGACCAGTCTTTGGTTTCCTGCATTCGCACGAAATTTTATATGCCGGATTTTCCTCAGGGTATCCTTTATCCGGATGGTGTGGACAAAAATACACATCATCCAAATATGCTCCCTCTTTTCCAAGCAACGTACTCATTTTCTTATGAACGGTCTCAATATCCTCTATCTGACACAATCCTCTTGCAACAGACGGCTGATTTGTAATTACAATTGCCAGTTTCCCCGATTGATTAATTCGTTTGATTGCATCACAGGCGTTTTCTTCCAGTTCAAAATCTTTATCTTTCCAGACCAGTCCCCTGTATTGATTGATAGTGCCATCACGATCTAAAAAGATACATGTCTGCTTATTTTTCAGACATTTTCCCTCTATAAAACCATTTTCTACATCTTTTTCTGTCTGTCGGATTCGATCCACAGTTCCTATATCCTTAACATACTCTGGAGAACGATATCCATATACAGCTTCTTTTTTTTCTATCAGGGACATTAATATGTCTTTTTCTAAATCCAGCTTACATGGTTTCTCTACCAGATCACATATTTTCTTACTTAAAATATAAAATCCTGCATTTACACAATTGTCAAACCAATAATTTCGAACATTATGTTTCGAATCAAATTTAGAAATTTTATTATTTTCATCTAAAACAACCAAATCCGAATCAGCCGGATGACTGTTCGGATGTACAAATAAAGCTGCCCTCGCTTGATGATCAATATAAAATTTTTTCATTCTCTGAATATCAATGGAAAAAAACACATCTCCAAAAACCAACAGGAAATAATCCGATACTATTTTATCTTTCAAATAATAAAATGCTCCTGCGGTTCCCAAGGGTTCATGTTCCCTGATATAGGAAACATGAACTCCGTATTTTTCACCGTTTTGAAAATATTCTTCGATTTTTTCGCCCAAATGACCGATAATCATTATGATATCAGTGATACCATTTTTTTTCAGTTCTTCTATCTGCCAGAGAAGAAGAGGTTTTCCATTCACAGGAACCATTGGCTTCGGTATTTCATCTTTTGTAATAGCTGCAAGTCTTGTTCCTTTTCCTCCAGCCATAATCACTGCCTGCATATTAATCTTCTCCTATTTATGATTTGCCAAAACATTATCAACCGTCAAAGCTACCGCCTCATCCGAAGTATGTGTTGCACTCCATCCTGCAGCATGAATCTTATCTAAATTATACTGGAATTTTGGCACATCACCTTTCCAACCGCCTCTGCCACCGGTATAATTGTACGGAATACCTGAAAGTCCCATCTTCTCACATATAATATCTGCAATTCTGGTAACTGAAGTCTGTGTCTCAACACCTACGTTATAAAGAGTGATTCCCTGCTTTCCAGTTTCTTTAAACTTCATAATCGCATCTACAAGATCTTTTACGTAAATGTACGGTTTTGTCTGTGTACCATCTCCCAATATCTGAAGCTTTGTCGGATCTGCTTTTAATTTCTTTACAAAATCAAATATCACACCATGTGTAAGTCTTGGTCCAATTACATTTGGGAAGCGGAAGATCAGTACCTGCATATCATTCATATAACTAAATGCTGAAATAATACCTTCAGAACCAAGCTTGCTACCTCCATAATAAGAAATCGGTTCTAAAGATGTGCTGTGCTCAGCAACATGCTCTCCCATCTTTTCTCCATACACAGCAGACGTTGACGCAAAGAATAATTTTTTCACGCCATAAATTCTCATACATTCCAATAAATTAAATGTTGTAGAATAAGTGTTCTTGTACTCAATAATAGGATTCGATGCACTTGCCTGTATATCCGAATTTGCAGCCATATGAAATACATATTCTATTTTTTCATCTTCAAATATTTTTTTGAGCGCATCTAAATCACAGATATCCTGCTCATACATTTTAAAATTGGGATTTCCAGAAAGATGCCGTACATTCTCTTTTGTTCCAATAAAATAATTATCAACACATACTACCTGATTACCTTCTTCCAAAAGTGCATCTATCAGGTTGCTTCCAATAAATCCTGCTCCACCGGCTACTAATACTTTCATTTGATTCATCCTTTCCTGTTTTTAATAGACGTTATCTCCAATACTTATCTCCAATATATATGACCGAAGATCCATCTTTTTCAAAAGTAAATTCAAATTCTTTTAAACCAATTGCATTTCTCAAACGATCCTGCTTTTCTTCCGGGCAATAAAACAACAAGAATCCACCGCCGCCGGCTCCCAGTAATTTACCACCCAAAGCTCCATTTTTCATAGCAATTTCATATGCCCGATCAATTTCCGGATTTGAGATACCAGAAGCCAATGAACGTTTCAACTCCCATCCGGTATTTAAAATATCTCCAAAAGAGGAAACATCGTTATGTTCCAATGCATCTTTCATCTCATATGCTAGGTCACACATTTTCAACAAATTCTTTGTCTTATCTTTCTGGGCAATATTTTTCTTCTGTTCACTCAAAATTCCATTCGCTGATCTGGTAGTACCAGTATAAAACATCATCAAATTCTTTTGCAGTTTTTTATATGTTTCCGCTTGCATCATAATTGGAGCAACCGATACTGTACCATCCTGATTGAACCGAATGAAATTTAATCCTCCAAATGCAGCTGCATACTGATCCTGCTTTCCAATCGGGGATTTGAGTTTTTCAATCTCAACCTCACAAGCTTCTGCCGCCAGCTTCGCTTTGGAAGCAAATCGTCCTTTATAGCAATATAATGTATTCAACAAGCCAACTGTAAATGTACTGGATGAACCCAGTCCAGTTCCCCCTGGGACATCCGCTGTACTACTGATTTCCACACCACTTACATGCATGTCGCCCAACACTTGTTTAAAAATTTTGTGGTCAATTTCATCTACACTATTTACCAATTCGTTCTGTGAATATTTTAACAGTGTCTGCTCCTCATTAAAATATGGATGAATTGATATATAACAATACTTATTAATAGATGTACTGAGAACACATCCACCATATTTTTCATAAAAATCTGCCATATCGCTTCCACCACCACAGAAGCTGACCCGAAACGGAGTTTTTGTAATTAGCATTTCTATTTCCTCCTTATGGTATTTAACATAATTTTATTTTTCTCTTCATATAGTCAAAAAAACGTTGTACAAATGTTGCACATCCGTCATATGCAAAAATTGCTTCTATTGATTTTTCTTTTTCCCCATTGGTGATAGGTTCATAATATTTATCCCATCTCCATTTGGCTCCAATAATCTGTAGCATACATTTCTCATTCACATATAGTGTTTTCTGATTTTGCTCATACACATTCTGTAAAATTTTTTTTATCTTTTTTAGATTGCTCCATCGATGCATAGAACCAAAACATGGATTACTCCATCCGTTCATAAGGAAGGTCTCTTCCTCTGTTAAATCTATCTGTAAATGTTCCTTCAAATTTCTGGCAACAAACTCTCCACTCTCTTTTGCAAGCTGCTTTTTTTTAGATTTTGTAATATTTTCTGTTCCCCATCGATATTCTCCCAACACCTCTGACAAGTTGGTTATTTTTCCATACTTCAAAGCTCTCATCCACAACTCGTAATCTTCTGCGAAATATACCGAATCGTAAAACAAAGAATTTTCTATAAAAATCTGTTTTCTCAACATGACCGTGGAATGACATACATCACACATAAATAACAAATTTGCCTTACATTGTTCTGCTGTCGTTGCTGGTCTGTGTACCCAATCTGTATTCGGTCCAAAATGATGTTGTGCTGTTCCTAATACAATCACATCCGGATGGCTCTCCAGATATTCCCATTGTTTTTGAAATCTATCTGGATGAGCCAGATCATCTGCATCCATACGCGCAATATATTTTCCTGTTGCCAACCTTATTCCACGATTAAGTGAATCGGCCAACCCTAATTTTGTCTCATTCTGAACTAATTGAATACGCGTATCTCTTTTTTCATATGTTTCTACAATAGATCGGGTATTATCATCAGACCCATACTCATTAATCACCAGCATATTCCAATCTTTAAATGATTGTGCACGTATACTGTCAATTGCTTCTTTTATATATTTTTCACTATTATAGGTTGGCATAACAACCGTAATCTCAGGCATATCCTATTTCACCATTTAAACTTTGTATCTTTTTTTTCTTCGTATTTTTTTTATATAATATAGCAGATAACTGAGCATATAAACTCCATCTGTTTTCATAATCCTAAAAATAAATTTCTGTATTCCACCCGATGAAACACTCGCTTTTCTGGCAAATTTTTGATATTCAACTGCACATCGCTTCCTGTCATTTTTATCAACTTCATATATATCAGGCAGACACAAAATTACAAGTTCATTCAATTTACTAATAATTACTGATGTCAATTTAAATTCTGTATGTTTTAACAGATATCTTAAATCATTTTGTACTCCGAAAAAATCCCGAATCATTTCGTAATTCTTAGAATTCATGAGGGAATCATTTCGAACTGGACAATACTGATAATATGGGATATGACAAAACCATAGATGATTTGTCATTGTAAATAAACGTACTGCAAATTCCAGATCCTCACATGTACTATTCTCTTTAAAGTATAATCTTCGTTCTTTTATAAACGTTTTAGAAAATAAAAATCTCCAGGAATTCCAAAATGTTCCTTTACTCTTGATGATTTTCTCCGCATATCGGAAATTGCTAAAATCACCTGCTGGTATTTGATTGTTTTCAATCAATACGCTTCCTGTCTCTGTTGTAAAATAAAAATCATTTAAAATTGCGTCAACCTTTTGACCTTGTATCAATTTCGATGCATTACTCAAAAATTTTTTCAATTTTTGAGAATCTACCGAATCATCTCCATCAACAAAGAAAATATATTGTCCAGTTGCTTCGTTAATTCCACAATTTCTCGCATTTGAAAGTCCCACACCATTCTGCCGGATCAGTTTTATATTTTCCCTAAGGCTATATTCTTCACAAATATGGTTGGTCTGATCTGTTTTTCTGCCTGTAACAATAATTATTTCTAAATTATCATCCTGAATTTTCAGTATAGAATCCAAACATGACCCAATATATTTTTCTACATTATACGCTGCAACAATTGCAGTATACATAGGTTCTTTCGCATGCACCTTTTTTGTCCTTTAACTATTCATATACTCTTCACAAATCTCTGTTACATTTCCCTGTTTTACAACATGTCCCTTTTTCAACCACAAAGCATGATCACAAATATTCCGTACAGACTCTATTGAATGAGAAACATACAATAAGGTAGTACCATTAGACAGCATTTCCTGCATTCTCTTCTCACATTTTTCCTGAAACTTATAATCTCCAACAGAAAGTACTTCATCACAAATCAGTATATCCGGCTTCACCATTGTTGCAACAGCAAATCCAAGTCTGGCCGACATACCAGATGAATAATTTTTTATTGGCATGTCTAAAAAATCCCATAATTCTGCAAAATCAACAATCTCTTCAAAATGTTCTAACATAAATTTTTCAGAATGTCCCATCAAAGTACCATTCAATACTATATTTTCCCTCGCTGTCAATTCACCATCAAATCCTGCCCCCAATTCAATCAATGGTGCTATACTCCCATTTACATGAACAGAACCTTTATATGGCTTCAATATACCGCAAATCAATTTCAAAAGAGTCGATTTACCTGCACCATTTGTTCCAACAATTCCCCAGGCTTCTCCCTCCTTCACTTTCCAGTTTATATCCTGCAAAGCTAAAAACTCCTGAAACATCAATTCTTTTTTTATAAGTTTAATCACATATTCTTTCAAACTATTAATTTGCTGGTTCGCCATATTAAACCGAACTGTAGCATTATCAATTTCTATCACAACATTATCTTTTCCCATCATATGCTCCTAAATATACAAAATAAATTTATCCTGCGATTTCAAAAATGACTTTGTTCCGATAAATAAGAAAAAGAATGCCAAAGCAAAGCCGTATAAAATTGACTGCCAATGTGGCATCGTATGCGACAATGCAACCATTCGGAACTGATTAATATAATGATACATTGGATTGCATACTTTAATGGCAACCTGCATTTCATCCGGAAGCTGCTCCATCGGATAAAAAATTGGAGTCAAATACATCCATGCTGTAATTACAACGCTGTATATGTATTGAATATCCCTAAAAAAAACAGACCCTTGTGCGAGAAACAATCCAAGCCCCAGACTAAAAATATATACCTCTATTAAAATAACGGGAATAAGTAACATATAAAACGAAAAATGTACTCTTGTAAAAACAAATACAATTACCAATGCCACTAATGAAAACAAAAGATTTACCAATGAACTCGTAACCTTTGATAAAGTAAATACATATTTAGGCACATATACCTTTTTAAGCAGTGATCCATTTCCTGTAATGGAACCAATTGCCTGATTTGTTGCCTCGTTCATAAAAGTAAATAAAGTTTGTCCAATTATCAGATATGCAGAATAATTTTCAATATTGAAGCGAAACATCTTGGAAAAGACCAAATACATTACTACCATTACCATCAATGGGTTCAAAACACTCCACACATATCCCAAAAAGCTTCTTCTGTATTTGAGTTTAATATCTTTTACAACAAGTTGTTTAACTAAATCTTTAAATTTATACAGTCCCTGTAATCTTGCTAATGTCTTTTTCATTTATCTTACACCTTAAACTTTATTGAAATATCTATTTTATATCTTTGTAGTCATAGACACTCTAGTTTAGAATACTCTATTTCATGAAAACTGTCAATCAATCCTCTTCTAACGCTAATACAATTTTCCTATATTTTTTTAATACCGTCTGTAAACTATATTGTTTTGTCCGTGCACGGTTATTTATTCTCATCTGCCGGACTTCCTCCGTATTCTTCCACATCCGCAGGAGTTTTTCAATTGCCTGAATATATTCTCCCGGTTGATCTGCGCTTACCAGATAACCGTTCTCTCCATTTTTTACCAGATCTGTATTTCCCCGAATCCTGCTACACACTACCGGAACCTCGCAAGCCATCGCTTCCATCAATGCTACCGGAAGTCCCTCCTGCTTGGACGGGAACACAAACACGTCTGCTGCCTGACAGAGTTCTGCCACGTCTGTCCGAAATCCCAGCAGCTTCACATGATCTTCCAAATGATATTTCCGGATCAACTGCTGCAGTTCCTGCTTTTTTTCTCCCTGTCCGCAAATAAAATATCTCAGCTGCGAATGTCTCTGAACCAGCTGTTTCATTGCCTCAATGACAACAACATGGTTTTTACGATCACTGAGTTCTCCCACGGATAATAAGAACACATCTTCCGGCTGCAACCCAAGTTCCTGCCGTTTCTGCTGGATTGTTTGTGCATCTCCCACATGGAATCGCTCCAGATTGATTCCGATTCCTGGCAGATAATAGGTTTTTCCAGCATGAAATTTCTTTTTTGCTCTGGCATAGTCCTCATGATTGATCGTTATCAACACATCCGTCCATCGGCTCAGCATCTTCTCCACCGGATAGTACACCAGCCAGTTCATAACCGATGCCCCCTGATAGAAATGAAACCCATGTGCCGTATAGATCACTTTTGTCTTTGTCCGGTGTCCGGCAATCCTTGCGACCACACCACCGATCGGGCTGTGACAGTGACAAAATGCATAGGTATTCTGCTTCATCAGTCCTTCCACCTGCCACAACGCTTTCATGTTCTGTCCCATATGCCTGATATTCCGTGCGAAATCGATCTGATAACAGTGCACGTGCATGTCCTGCAGTTTTTGTTTCAATTCCGCGACACGCGCATCCGAGCAGGTGTTTCCCTCGATAAAATTGCAGGCAACATCTACCTGATAGCCCAGTTTCTGCAGTAATGCAATGTTTGGCATATTAAATTGGTCAATCATGGAGGCGACGGACGCCAGCATCAGGACTCGTTTCATGTTTTCCTCTTTCTGTTTTGATATCTTTATCCTTCAATTTAATTTAAAAACGCCTATACCGCTGACATTTTATAATCCAGATCTCCAATCAAAAAATTTCTATGGTATATGCAATTACAGGCTGATGAATCAAATAATGCAACATTATAAGAATTTTTATCAAATGTGCTAAAATATTTAACTCCATCATACCCCAAATATTTTGCGAAATCACTGATATACTGTGTCGGTAAATAATCAAGGTCGCTGTCTAATCTGCTCATAGGCTTCGCCAGATCATTTTGAATTTGGCGTAACGTACCTTCATTCAGCAGATATTTTACCTTGTCACTATCCGCATAAAACGGTGAGCCATGTACAATAGAACTCAAATCCAAAACCTTTATATCTCGATTCAATTGGAATGTCGCAATCGTAACGTAGTCAAATGCACGTGCACGTATTTCTTTTACTGTCGTTTTCTTATGACTGCTCAAATACAGACAACTTTGTCCCTTAGAATTTGCACGTCCGGGAGATGCCACATCATCCGGTGGCGCCCACATTTCCTTTCTGGAATATCCCTTTTCATTTGATACTCTTGCTCGAAAGAATTTGGTTCCTTCAGGAATGCTAATTTCTGTTTCTTTTAAAACAGGCTCTAAAACCATCAAATTAATATATTGTCCATGAAAACGATTTTCATTTCTCAAATATTTCTTAAATTCATTCCAGCTATGTGTCCCCATTATAGAAAAATCACTTAAAAACGATTCATCAAACAATTGTGGAATGCCCACTTTTTCCACTATAATTTTTGAATCCAAATCAAGAGAATCATCCACATATTCCTCTACTATCCGCTTTACGGAATCAGACGTTCCCGCAAAAATATCCCAATTTTTTAACAGCTGCTCCTCTATCGGCCTCTTTTCCTCTTCCGGATAAGAAATAGGTAACTCCGAGTCCGGAACATATAATTCCAAAATCGAATCTAACAATTCACCAACATTTGTTTTATCCGCATCAATTTCAGAATCATACAACCATGTATTTTCGGCTCCACAAATTGGACAATCACCTTTGTGCCCAACTATCTCTATCGCCGCTCGTATTTCAGAATCTTTATAGCACTCTTTACAACAAATCATTTATTTAGCCTCTAAATAATCCCCCATCATTTGTATGTGATGCATCAATGAATATTTTTTAATCACGCCCAATCCTGGGAATTTTCCCATTTCATAGCATTCAATCAATTGATTTAATCCTATAGTTTTCGGAATATCAGAAAAATTTTCCCACTCTGTCAACTGAATCATGGCCTCTTCGAATTTTCTAGCCAGGTCGGAATACCGTTCATGCCTTTCCGATACAAAATGATGTATCTTTACTTCCTCCCTTATTCCAAAATACATGATGTGAATTGCAATTACGGTGGGCGCAAATCCAGATTCTTCAAACTCTTTTCCTACAATAGAGAAATCAGAAAATCCTACAAATCCTCTTTTCTCGTAAACAAGATGGTTCCTGCTAAAAGTCTCATCTGGTCTTTCGATATAATCGATATTACGCTTTGCTTTGCGATAACTATCATCCAGGACAATGATATCATCCTCTACAATGTCCTCAAAATCCCCTCCCTTTGGAACCACTGTATACTTTCCAAATATTTCTTCTCCATACTCTTCATAATAATGATAATTTTCCCGATCAAGGTTTATCATTACAGTATCCTGAGCATTTATCTTATTGTTTTCAATTTTTGTAATGACATTATCATCAACTAAATATGCCCTTTGAAGATGTCCATCATTCCATACCTTTTGATATCCATCTACAATTAACTTTAATTTTTCTTTTTTCTTTTCATCTGTTTCCGTATCAATCTTATTTTTCATTACCACCAATTCATCGCGAAATAAACCAACCTTTGGGTTTCTGACCACAATTACCGGATGATCCATTTCAACAAATTTCGAAAGCGTTGAAAAAAGTGTACTACTAAACTTTACAGGCTCAATAATCGGGATCACTTTTTGACTGAGTTTACCTGCATCCAACAGTTCTCTCAAACACAGTAATTCATTCTGTCTCCCCCTAAGATATGGCAAATACATTTTCATCCCTCCATTCTTGCATTACATAGCTCATCTATTTTCTGATAATCAGAATTTATTTTTTTTGAAAAGTACGCATAAAATCGCAATTCATATGGTACCTGCTCTTCGAAATTTTTTTCAACAGACATCAGGGTTCTCGCCTTTAGACATTCCATTACCTCTTTTTGCAAAGTTATTATATTGATTTTTTCCAACCACTTTAGGCTTTCTCTGTAATATTGAAAGCTATTAACCTCCGGAAGCTTATGAAAATGTTTTAACAGGATTGACTCAAATTCTGGTTTCCTCAAAACTTGAAACATCACCAAATATGATAAATGATCCCTATTACACCGGGCCTTTTTCCGACATATCAGTCTTCCACTTTCAGTCAATTCGTATATTCCCACTTTTTGATCCTTTAAGAATTTTTTCACATGTGGCAATTGCTTCTTTCCAGCAACAACATATACATAACTAAACACCTTATAATAATCATATATTTGATTTTCCAAACGCAATAAATTATCTAAATCCGTTTTAATTTCATAAATCACACCGCGTCCATTAATCATAATAAAGTCTGCTTTTGAGTCTCCTATAGGCAACTCAGTCAGTGCCGCCGTATGGTATAGATCATGTTTTTGTAGCAATAACTGATTAAGAATAGTATTTTTATAAAAATATTCATTTCTATATTCGCGTTCCATTCGATGATATATCTCGCTTATTGCTTCCCCAACCGTTGCATTTTCCAGTTTAACATACCTTTTTACACACATTAAAAATGATTTCGGAACACTATGCATACCGATCATTTTATCAAAATATGGAATTGTAAAAATTTTTTTCACCATACTAGTATCTAATTTTTCCATAGTATCTCACTTCTAAAGCTTTTTTCTTAATTGTAACACAATCATCCTTGTATTGATAGGATGTCATTTTCCAATTGTATCTGAATTTGGCATATTAAATTGATGTCTTTATCCTTCTACTTCAACAATATCATTTCCCTCAAATGAAAAATAGTCATCCTTCCATGTCACATAACAGTTGTATCCATCTCCTTGATACTTGATGCCATCTATCCTCACTTTCTTGCAACATCCTGCCACAAAATTCGGAAGCAGATACTCCTTCACGATTTTTCCCGGAGTGTTATCAACTTTAAACCGCAGATGATCAATGAACCTGTTATTTTTTGAAACATTCTGAGACAGATCGATCAGCCGTGCTTCTTTACATTTTTTTAATTTTGCAATCTGTACACTCGGCTTTTTACTTCCGCAATGCTTGTACACTTCTGTGAGTGCACCTTCTTTCGTATCTGCAAAGTAATAACAACTTCGTCCAATTTCGTTTTCAAATAACTCACTCTCAAACTTAATCAAATCTGGAAGGGAAATCTCAGCCAGCATTTCTTTCGAATACGCAGCATTCTGAAGAGTCGTATTCAATTCTTTCATTTGCACACCGGACAGTGTCATTGGTAATTCTTTTTGTAATGATGCTGCCACTGTTTTCATTGCCATACTTGGAAATTGATTCTTCAGTTGATTAGCTGTCAAACCTACCCTTGTTATATCATTCATGTTATTGTTCATATCTATCTTTTTATTATTCTTTCAATCTCATTTTCTATCCATGATCACTCTGCTTATGATCTATCTCAAATCTCAGCACCCTGAATTTATCGCCTTTTCTGTATCCATGTACACGTAAAAGCGAACTGGCACGGAATTTCATAATCTGCTTATCACGATACATAGAACCATTATACCAGTTATGCTTTGGTGAATCAGGTGTATACTTTTTATACTCTAAACCATCATCACGATCTATATTTTCCCACGTTTCGTGTTTTACAAACTTGTCCATGGAGGAAATGATCTGTTGTAATTGATTTTCATTTAATATTTCCGTTCCATATTTCATCTCTATAGAGGAACAGTCAATTCTTGTCCCCTCGTACCTTATCTTTAGAATGTCATCTCCATGTATTCCTAATTTTTTTCCGCCACACTCCACCAAAAATGCCGGACTATAAATGGAAGAGACAAGTTCTTCCCTATCAGCTGCCTGTATATGTAAAATACAATCCTTGAATTTTTCCATATCAAAAGAGAGCAGCAAATGATCCCTTTCGGCTGCCTCTGCAATACCTGTAGCAGCCATATTCGCTTCTTCCAGCAGATAAGCCTTACTTAAATCATGCATCGGATTTTTGTCCCAGTGGGGAAGACTGTAAATTTCCTGCTCCAGTTGATATTGAAACGCGACTAATTCATCCGAACACGGGCAGTTGTGTAAATCACGTATTCTTCTATCACTTGTCACATAACAATCATAAAAGTTATCAATTTTGCTTATAGTGTTGCGCTCAGACTTTTGGATAATATGAAAACACCGTATATTACTTTTCAAGGATTCCAAAAAATCCTGCACCGTCGTAAACTGTCCCTTCAGGGATTCTTCATTCAGTATAAACTCCATCTACCACCCCAGAATAACATCCAAATCTTTCTTAATCTGATCAAACAGTCCATCTTTTTGATTCAATACCTTTCCTTCATCATTTAGTTCGATAAGAACCGGTTCTGAGCATCCATTTTCTTTCTTTTGGAAAAAATAGATAGACACATCTTCTTTGTCAATATAGTCCTTATGAACACTTGTTCTGACTCCATTAAAAATATGATCACTATGTGTTTCTACTATAATCTGAATGCCGCACTTCGCCAGATGTGTCAGAAAAAGGACAAATTCCGTCTGTGCAGATGGATGCAGATGTATTTCAGGATTTTCAATAATCAGCACATCTCCTTTTTTACACGACAGAGCAGATATAATCACTTCCGCAATATAGGACACACCTGTGCCAACATTGACAGGACTGATTCCATTTCCGATATCGCCTTTTCCATAAGATACCCGGATTAATGTCGTCCTCTCTATTTCCTCTGCATATACCGTATATCCAAGTATCTTTTCCAGCCAGTAATTTACCTGACCACCAAAGGTTAATTTCGAAGTTTCGTCATACACCATCGGATTGTCCTGCCATGGATCCATATCATGTTTTGCAAGATAGTCATATGCATATTCACATCTGATTCCGATTTCATCTCCACCCCGGATGTTTTGTTCGTAGGTTTCCCTTACTCCAACCCGATCCGCAGATACATACCGCACATTTAATTCTGCCGCTGGAAATTCACCTGTTTTCCTCCAAAAAATGTCATCAGGTATTGTTAATGAATACTCTTCGTTAACACCAATTTCAATCACATCACTGCCAATATACTTGTTCCGTAACTCACTGACTTTTCCTATATTGATATACTCTCCACAAAAAGGCTTTCCCCCGTCTTTTCCGCTCTGTACCAATGCAAGGATTGCCTGTAATATAGTCGATTTACCGATAGAGTTAGCTCCTGCCAGAATGTTCAGCTTGCGAAATCTCACATTTACGTCGTCAAAACACTTTAAGCCTTTTATATGAATTGTCTGAATCATGCTATAGTTCCCTTTCCCATCTTTCAAATGCCCATTCCATGCTTCGTTTGGTCAATGGATGTCTTTCCATCTCTCTGCAGATTTCAAGAAATACCCCTCGTTCCAATAAAATATAATTAACATGGTTTCTGCCTGTTCCTCTGCGTTTTGCCATATCCAGCATACATACAAATATACCAAGATATTTATCTAATATGCTTTTGCTGATTCTTTTTGAAGTTCTGTTTCTATTTTGAGCAAGGGCAGAAAAAATATAATCCCCAAAATAATTTGTTGTATCTAGAAGTTCATCAATTCTCTTTCCCTGCTTCTCCATAAATTCAAGTGTTTTTTCAAGCAATAGCTGTTCTTGCATTTCCATTTCTTCATGCCACACACCTGTGTAAACAAACCAGTTCATCAGCATATAAAGTGTTCGATATCTCATAATAGGTGAATTGCCACGCAGATGTCCCTGACTCAGAATATGATTCATATCCTTTGTGATATCATTTAACACGCTGATTTCATAGGGATCATACAGCTTTTCCCTGATTGACTGTTCTCTCGTAATATTCCAGTGCTCTACCAGTTTTCCTATGCTCATATGCAGATATTTAGGAGTCCGGTAATCAATAATCTGAAAAGAAATCACGGTATCATATAGTCCCATTGCGAGTCTCGGTTCATCAGATCGCAACATTTGTATATTACCATGATACAATGAATTCTCTTCTATCCGGTAATCAGCTTCATATCTTCCGTCCAAAAAATATAACAGTTTCCACAGAGTATCATCATTCTCCAAAATCAAAAAGTTACCATTTTGCAACTCTGACACATATACCGCCGGCAAAGGAATTCCCATCCACACTATATCTAGCAACTGCTCCAATTCTTTCTCCATTTTCACTTTTGAACGAAGCGGTTCCAGAGGAAACTGTATTCTCCCATCCACGAACATATGGTAAATATGTTCCAAAGAGAATTTGCGTTCATAGATTTCTATATTCTCAGTGCCACGATAATTCATTCATCTGCTCCTATATCTTCTATATGATATGCTTCTTTGCAGGCTTCTGCCTTGCCCGGTGATACCAATATACCACCCTTTGTACCTTTAATCAAATTCAAGCGATTTTTGTTTTATTTGAACTATAGATGTTTTTCCGGTATTGTTTTCTCCCACAAGAATATTTACCCTGCTGAGATTTTGTAATGTAATGTTCTTTAATCCCCTATATGCTTTTATATCAATTGTTTGAAACACGCTGCCTCCAAGTTCTTCCCCGTATTTTCAACTATTTATATGTATTGTATCACGAACCTCAATCTTACTCAATGTAAAAAACCGGTCAGACTTATCATCCAACCGATTTTATCACTTCTACCGAAACTATGGCTCCATATTTTTTAATAATGCATTAATATTCTGCGTATATAAGTTTTCACATAATTTCAAAATTTCTATTTCAATCTGCTCATTGCTGATTGAAACTCCCCTCTCGGATCAGCAATTAATATCTCCAATTCATGAGACGTTCTCCAGCCATTCACAGCTTCTACAACGTCAAGCATGATCTCCAATGCCTCACGTAGCTCATCCACTGTCACAATAACAAAATTATCCCCCGGATATCTTGCATCATAATAATAGTCTTTGAGTAATGCCAGATCCTTCCTCTCTAATTGCAAGGAAGTATCCACCCTTTTAATCTCATCGTATAAGGCACGCAAATTATGGGATGTCATTAGTTTTTCAATTCCAGTACAAACCAGTTCTGCCACAGATTTCAACATTTTTTCTGCAATTTGCTGTGCCGAAGCTGCAGCCGGATTGCAGTATACAGGTGACACTGCATCCCTTAAATACCAGAATTCATTGCACGCAATAGAATAATAAGAATTTGCCTTTATCATATTTTCAACTCCTTATAATCTCTTCTTAACTGTTGTGTAAACTTTGAATTATCATGTTCGAAATACTGCGGTGTTACAAAAACCACATCCGCATGCAACATCTCGAGTTCCTCCCGCAAGGCTCCCATCATCCATCTTTCCGGTTTTTCTGGAACTATGATGCAAAAGTCGATATCACTGCTGGCCTTATAATCATTTCTCGCGTAGCTTCCAAAAATCCCAAAACTCTGATATTTGATACTCGAATTTTTAATAATATCTACGCACTTATTCAACCGGTCTTTAAAATCATTTTCAACAACAGGTGACACGTACGACATCCCTAAACCTCCACTCTTTCTATTAATCTGTCCTATCACAGTTTCTACAGATTCCACCATTTTTTATTCTTCATGATATCTTCTATCAATTATAAGTTATGCAATTACCCGGGACACAAATTGGCGATTTTTCCCATTCTGATGCTCAAATTGAAATTCGAATTCCAATGTAACTTCCGAACTGTTCACCATATTATTTTCCCCTTCAAAATATACATAACCATCAAGAGAAACATCAGCTTCCAATATGCCTCTCACAATCGTACATGTATCATCCTCTTCCTGTTCTACCCGGACAACTTTGACATTTTCTATTTGATCCAATTCTGCATAGTCAACATATGTCTCAAACGCTTCATCCAATTCCTGACCTTCCATGTTCATAACAGAATCGTCAATTTCATTATACAAGTCATCCCAAAATTCGTTTTCTATGATTGTAGCGACCAGATTTCTATCATATTTCACGTATATCAGTCTCCCTGTGTCAAAAAATATTTAATTGCGTCCCAATAAGGTGGCAGTTCTTCTGAACATTCAAATTTTTTCAATTCCCGCTGTTTTTCTTCTCCATTCAACTGGAACACATTAAACGTCCATAAAGCGTTTTCTCTGGCGCGACATAAACGTTTATCATTCAGGTTCAACTTTGTAATTGTATACTCAGCTGCCTCATCTGTCTTTTCCGCCAGCTGTATTGTTCCATCCTGCTGATATCGAAAATGACTTTCACAATCCTTCTCCAGCGGAGAAATCATCCGCTTTGCATCAAAATTATTTTCTTTTTTATGCCCACAGTGCCTGCGATTGTCTCCATTACAAGAAGCATGAAGATTATTATAGGCCAGAGATAAATCCTGATTTTGTGCCTGAGGTCGAAAATGTTCCACATGAAAACTATTCTTTTGTACTTCAGTCTCTGTATTTTTAATATAAGAACAACAATAGCAGCAAAGATGTCTCTGTTCTGCAAGCAATGCATTCTTTAATATTTGCAGCTCCTTTTCATGCCGGATATCCTCATACCCTGCTTCTCTTTTATGCTTATTCTTGAATTTTTTCTTCCACCGGCTTACTTCTTCTGGTTCACCTGTCTTTTGAATATAAATCATAAAAACTTTATCGCCCTTTTGCAATCAAGATTCTTGCACGCACAACTTTCGTATTCTCTTCCGATGTCATCCATGCAAGCTTATTTACAAGTTTTTCTGCCTCATCATATGCTTTTTCATTCAGATACACATTTATTTGCTCTAAGAGTTCCGTTGTCTTCCTGTTATATACTTCGGTATCCATGTAATCTTCCAGAATTGTATTGACATCCCAGCCGTTCATCGGCTCCATCGGTTCTGCCAAAACCAGGTGCGTTTCTGCATCTTCATGCAAACGTATTACCTGTATATTTTCATCCACAGACTCCAGCACTTTCGGAGCATGTGTGGAAACAATAAACTGAATATTTGGAAAAGTATTCTGTAAAGCCGGAAAAATCTTCTCCTGCCACTTCGGATGCAGATGCAGATCAATTTCATCAATCAGCACAATGCCATCCCCTTCCAACGGATTCTCCCTCTTTGGATTGGCAATTGCCAGCCTCCGGCTCAGATCGCCTACCAGTGCGATTACACTTTTTTCTCCTTCTGACAATTGATAAAATGCCAATTCCAATTCTTTTTTGATGACAATAAGTTCCGCATCTTCTTCTGTTACTTTCACACGAATTTCCGAAAATCCATCTCCCAATGCGTTTAATATGGCTTTTTTTACTGCATGTAACTGTGGATCTTCTGCATTCGGTGTTTCCACTCGTATACTGTTTTCATATTCCTGTCTTCCCCGGAACCATTCAAAAAATAACCGGAAATTGATCACTCCTCCAAATGCAGAATCTCTCCACGCATCCAGCTTCCCTGCTGCTCCTGTATAACGCCTTCTCAATTTACGTGTTTTTTCATTATAGCGGTCAACTCCATAAAACACATAAACAGGAATATTTTCATTATTTAAAGTAAACTCTTTCTGTGGTGTTTCCGTGTCATCGTTTTCATACTCTTCTTCTGTTTCCAAATAATCTCCCAGATACTGTTTTCGAATATATTCCGAAACTCTCTTCAGTTCTTTGGAATTATGCAGATTTTTCCCCTGAATTCTTTTTCGGTAATAGTGAAAATTATTTCCCTGGTCTTCAAGAAACAACGTTATTTTTGCTTCTTCTTCTCCAACTTTTACATCTTTTTCTCCTAAAAGAGAGGCTGTTATCTGTTCATCCAGTGCGGCTTCCTGCATAATTCTGGAAAAGAGAAGATTGCAGACATCCAGTATTGACGATTTTCCCATTCCGTTTACTCCATAAAAAATGGCATCTTTTCCGTTTAATACTATTTCTGTATCTGAAAAACCTCTGAAATTGTGCACTTGCAGTTTGTCTATTCTCACGCTTTTCTATCTCCTAAACCTTCGAATGCATACCATTAAGCTATTTATCATCTTTTCAGTAGTATCATACTTTAATTCTTTTATTTATGCAAGATTTTCCCATTCCAGCTCTTATCCTTCCGTCCTTCTTACCGACTCTTTCCAGTCACACACACGATATTCTTCCTTATATTCACTCATCTGCATATCGTACACACTGTCACCAAACGCTTTGCCCGTCAGGATGCCAATTTTTCCCGGAATCTTTTTCATCAGCCGGATGATCCAGCCAGTCGCTGGAACCATCACAAGCCGGTGTCCTTTTACCATAGCGATCATCTGCACCAGATCCGAAGTATTGATATACTGCTCGTTCTGCGGAAAAAACACTCCGGTCTCTTCGTTGTCGATCATCCGTTTGACAAACTGTGCCAGATTTTCTATATAAAGCATGGAACGCTGATTATGTACAATCGGAAATAGCGGAAGTTTTCCTGCCAGTTTTGCAAGCTGTGGATAGTTTCCCTTTGATCCCTTTCCGTAAATCATCGGCGGACGCAATACAACAACCTTAAAACGTTCATCTGCCAGTGCCTGTATTTTCTGATCCGCCTGCCATTTGCTGTCTCCATAGAAATTCAATGGTTTGGGAATTGTATTTTTTGTAATTTTCTTTTCTCTACATCCGCTGTATACAATCATAGAAGACATAAAGAGAAACTGCTGCACGCCTTCCTTTTTGGCTTTTTCGGCTGTCTCTACTGCCAGATCTGTATTCACACGGTAATACTGCTTCTTTTCTTCTTCCGTCACCTGTCCCACATCTGCATGTGCGATTCCCGCCACATGATAGACCACATCATATGTAGAAAAATCGTGTGTCCGCCATGTTTGGGTTCTCATATCCAGCGTGTCAACCTGGTAGTACTCCGGCCATTGTCTCAGCCATGCCTCCACGGAAGTTCCCACATAACTGCCGCTTCCGGTGATCAGAATCTTCTTTTTTCTCCTGCCCTTTTCACTTTCTTCTGTGTCTTTTGCAATGGTTTTCTTTTTCGCGCTGCTCTGCGCTGTTTCGCTTTTGTGCGCTTCTGTCTCTTCTTCCGCTTTGTTCAGTTCGCCGGTTCCACCTTCAACCACGCCATCGTGCATGAGCACGGAGCCAATTGTGCCAAGAAAACATTTCAGATCCATCCATGGTCCCAGATGTTTGACATATTCGCCATCCAGTCTTGCTTTGTCCGGAATCTCCAGTTCATCTCTGCCATTGATCTGTGCCCACCCGGTCAGCCCCGGTGTCACATCATTGGCACCATATTTCTCACGTTCTGCTACCAGATCATCCTGATTCCACAGTGCCGGCCGCGGTCCTACGATACTCATTTCTCCTTTGAAGATATTAAAAATCTGCGGCAGTTCATCCAGACTGGTTTTGCGCAGGAATTTTCCCACCTTTGTGATGTACTGCTCCGGATTCTCCAGCATATGTGTCGGCACATCCTTCGGTGTGTCAATCCGCATGGTACGGAATTTGTAAATCTGGAAGAAACTCCGGTGGATGCCGACACGCTTCTGCTTAAATAATATCGGTCCCGGTGTATCCAGTTTGATCGCAATACATAAAAAAAGAAGGAGTGGTGATAAAATCACGATCGCCATCCCACTTAATATGATATCAATTCCTCTTTTGATGTAATGGTATCCTTTCATGGCTGACTTGCTCCTTCCTGATTTCCCATATTTTCATAAATTTACATATGTTATATCATACTCTATTTTAGTGCATATTGCAATGACTGTGATTATTACTTCCATTACTCCATTTTTCTTATTTAAACGGCAATTTATTGTTTAATCTCACCGTTTTCCTATCAAAACATCAGCTTTCGACATCCACATTCTGTATTTCCCCAAAGTTTATCCCATACTCCTTCCCCCCCATACTGATACAAGAAACACCACTGCTCTATCCATGTAATTGTTACATATTGTACAATTTTTTCAAATTTTGCCTTATCCAACAAAATCCTCCCCATTTCATGTACCATATACTCCTAAACAAAACTTCATATACAAAGGAGACCACCCATGAATAATTTACAGACACACATCAACAACTATCTGGAACACTGCCGTCACCAAAAACGTCTGGATTCCAAGACTCTGAAAGCATATCGCATCGACCTTCAGCAATTTTATGCCATTTTTTCATGCAGGGATGTTTCTGATATTACACCAGATCTGTTGGAAAATTATATTGGCAGTCTGCACCAGAAGTACAAACCCAAAACCGTAAAAAGAAAGATTGCCTCGGTCAAAGCTCTTTTTCACTACCTGGAATATAAAGAAATCATCGCCCGGAATCCTTTCAACAAGGTGCAGATCAAATTCCGCGAACCTGTGATTTTGCCGAAAACCATTCCATTGCACACGATCGAAATTTTCTTATCTACGATCTATGAGCAGCGCACCATCGCCAAAACGGATTATCAGAGAAAAAACGCTTTGCGGGATGCCGCTGTCATAGAACTTTTATTTGCAACCGGAATACGGATTTCCGAATTATGCGCTCTGCGTATCTGTGACATTGATTTGTACGATGGATCAGTCCTGATCTACGGAAAAGGTTCCAAAGAACGAATTGTTCAGATCGGAAACCACGAGGTCATACAGATTCTGTCGGAATACCGCAATGAATTTCTCCCCCAGATGGAAACCTGCCAGCATTTCTTTGCGACGCTAAACGGAACGGCATTATCCGATCAGTCGGTGCGGCGGATGATCAACAAATATGCTTCTCTTGCTGCAATTGAACAGCATATTACACCGCATATGTTCCGGCATACATTTGCCACCAGCCTTTTAGAAGCGGACGTTGATATCCGCTATATACAGGAAATGCTTGGCCACAGCTCTATTCATATCACGGAAATCTATACGCATGTTGCCATGTCAAAGCAGCGTGCCATCCTCACTACCAGACATCCCCGCAATACGTTTCATCTGTAAAAAGCAAAACAGCAATTCACGTGCCATGCACGGAATTGCTGTCATTGATAGCCGTTCTATTTTTACTTATTTATTCTCCCCCGCCAATTCCGGGTGATACGTTGGCACAATTTTCTTGACATACTCCCGGATGTCTTCCGGTTCTGTCACAACGTACTCTTTTAATTCTTCCAACTGCTGCATGAATTTTTCTTCATCCAGCTCAATCGGTTTACCGATATGAATCAGATTGTTTGCGGTATCCTGCATCCCTTCTTCATCCATCAACATCTCTTCATAAAGTTTTTCTCCCGGGCGAAGTCCTGTGAAAATGATATGGATATCTTCATCCGGCTTGTGACCGGAAAGAAGAATCAGGTTCTTTGCCAGATCCAGAATCTTGACCGGCTCTCCCATATCCAGAACAAAAATTTCTCCACCTTTGGCATAGGTGCCCGCCTGCAGCACCAGAGATACCGCTTCCGGAATTGTCATAAAATACCGCACGATATCCGGATGTGTAACCGTGACCGGACCTCCACGCTCAATCTGTTTTTTGAACAGCGGAATCACACTTCCGTTACTGCCAAGCACATTTCCAAAACGCACGGCTACGAAATCTGTCTTCGATCTGCGGTTATAGGTCTGAATGATCATCTCACAGATGCGCTTGCTGGCACCCATGATATTGGTTGGATTGACTGCCTTATCCGTGGAAATCATCACAAATTTCTTCACACCGTACCGATCTGCCGCCTGCACAATCTTCCATGTGCCAAGCACGTTATTCTTAATTGCCTCGTTCGGACTCTCTTCCATGAGAGGCACATGTTTATGTGCCGCTGCATGATAGATAATCTCCGGCTTGTAATGTTCAAAAATCCAGTTCATACGATTCGTATTCCGCACGGATGCAATCAGCACAACAAGATCCAGCTCTGGAAACCGGACTTTCAGTTCGTTTTGCACATCATAGGTCGTATTCTCGTAAATATCCACAATAATCAGCTGTTTTGGCTTGTGTGCGGCAATCTGCCGGCACAATTCGCTTCCGATAGAGCCACCGCCACCGGTCACCATGATTACCTTTCCGGATACATAATCCATGATAGACTGCAGATCAACGGTCACCGGATCTCTGCCTAACAGGTCATTGACATCTACATCTTTTAATTTGCTGACGCTGACATCGCCGTTTACAAGCTGGTAAATGCCGGGCAGACGTTTCAGTGTGCATCCGGTTTCTTTGCAGATATCAAGAATCCCCTTGATCTGTTTCTGTGTGGCCGATGGCATGGCAATGATGATCTCATGCACATGCAGTTCTTCGACTTTTTCCAGAATATCGCTCCGATCTCCTACGACTTTCGCTCCATGAATATAATTGCCAATCTTGTTCCGGTCATCATCAATCACACCAACAACCTTCTTTTTCACATAGCGGCTGTTGTTGATTTCTTTGATGATCTGGTTTCCTGCATCCCCTGCTCCGATCACAAGTACATTCCGTCTGTACACACCGGCTCTGCGCATATTGCGAAGCACACGCAGACCGCGGTAAGAATATCTGCATCCCATGACAAATACAAACAGAAACAATCCATACAGAATGTAAAAGCTTCTTGGCACCGGGTACATATCCCCCCAGTTCCGAAGCAATATCAGCACTGTCACAACAACGGTATCCAGAATACATGCCGAAACAACATACATCATTTCCAGTGCTCCCGCATAGCTCCAGAGACTGGAATACAGCCGGAGCATCCAGAAAATGATCAGTGTAACAATGATCATAAAAGGAAGTGCTCTCCACACTTCATCCATATATTGAAACGGTACGCTTTTGATATTCAGATCAAACCGAATCAATAACGCAACTATGCTTGCAGCAAACACTGCAAGCACGTCGTAGCACATCAGAAAAATCCGTCTGATCAGTAATTGTTTATCTTGAATGATTTTTTTCATAATTTCAATCTGTTATTTTTGATTCTTTCTCTGTTTTCTCGATTGTTTTTTCGATGATTTTTTCTTGACTGAGGATTCTGTCACTCCTGCCCCTTGAGTATTCTGTACCGTCTGCGCGGTATCTGCTTTTACACTCTCTGCTGCTTTTGGAATACTCTGTTTTACGGCAGTATCACTTTCTGCAGAAACCGTTGTTTCTTTAACAAAAAGATTTTCTTTCTTTACGAGCATCCGGTTCACTGCAAGCCCCAGACCAAGCATACCCCAGAATACCGGAGCAGTACATACATTGGAATCGTTTGCGATACCTGCAATCATGTACACCAGCACTGCCGCAAATAATCCAAATCCAACCCAGCTGATACTCTCGTGCAGATCCACTCTGCGGTAAATGCGTACCGACTGTACCAGATACCAGAACAGAAATACCAGAAGTGCCAGGGTACCGATCAGTCCGGTTTCTACCCACTGCTGCAGATACCAGCTATGGGCTTTTACATCATAGCTGTTTGCTCCATAAACATAGTTCTGACTGATATAATCTTCCTGTGGCACTTCAAACATATAGGTATTTGCCCCACTCCCCATAAAAGCATGCTTTCCAAGAAGCGGAATTGTTTTATTCCAGATATGTCCACGGTTACTCATCGCATCATCCAAAAATACGTTTGAAACCTTCGGATTCTCAAACTTCACTAATTTTCCTGCTGGATTCAGATACTCATATCCATTCTCATCGGTATTTATGAAGTTCCACTGCACGCCATCAACCGTTGCACAAATTCCGGGCAAGCTATCTCCAAAAGATACCGGTTGCAGCTGTACCCCAGAAAAACGGCTGTCATCCATCGTTGTCACCTGGTTATCTGCATCCACTATCGTCTGACTTAACTCATTTCCATCCGAATCTTTGCAACTGATCTGTGTTGTTCCATCCTCTCCCACGGTATAAGAAACACTCAGTTTATTCCCGTGAATGTCAAGCACAACATCATCCGTATTGGTTTCTACTCCATTCAGAGCCCATCTGTCACTCATCCGGTATGTACCAACAATTGTATTTTTTATATTTTCACCTGCTGAGGTGGTATTTCCAAGTACGCTTGCTGCTATAATCCCAATTACCACTACAACGGCACCCACAACAAACAGTTTTTTCTTCCGGCTCAAAAGCACAAGTATAAGTACCACTGCTGCCAATGCAAGAGCCATCCATCCACTCGCACTGCCGCTTCCTTTCAGACAGATGACACTGCATACTACCGCTACTGCCAGCACTATCCGATGCCATATCTTTTTTGACGCAATAAACAGGCATACCGCCAGCACAATGAGCATACCAAAATAAAACGATAAAAAGTTCGGATTATATAATGTCGTATAAGAAGTTTTCGGTGCAAAATTAAATGTCAGCTCTTTTAAATTCTTCCACCATTCAGGATTTGTAATTAAATGTTTTCCAAAATTTGACTGAAAGAAGTCCCGTCCAAAATACTGAAATACGCCGATCACTGTAACAATAGCCATGCCGATGCCCGAAATTTTCAAAATGAATTCCACATGTTTTTCTTCATTCACAAAATTATACACATAATAACACAGCAGCATATACGCAAAAACTACCCACACAGACTCAAAAAGTTCATAAGTTCCGCCGGATACCCAATGCTTATGCTTTGAAAAAAGTGCTGACATCAGAACAAAAAGTCCATATACCAGCAGAAAATAAAAAGAATTTTCAAACTGCAGGGTCTCTTTCTTCACATAATGCCGATACAACAGAATTGCAGCCATCACCACTCCAATGATTACGATCGCAATCATCTTCCATGCAAAAAAGAAATCTGTCTGTGTATCTGAATTGGCCGGAAACCAGTCAAACTGCGACAGATTTGAATTATAGGAATACATATGTACAAGCAATGGCACAAACCCCATCATCAAAATGACAGGAATCATCAGCTTATTCGTCTTTTTTAAATTTCGATATCCATTCTCACTCAAAGTTTTCTCTCCTTAGTAAACAATTTTTCTAGAATATAATACCTCTAAACCTTCGTTTTTTCAACACGTAAAATATATATAATAAGTAAAAACTCTTTTTTGTTACTTGTGTGATACTTAAAAATTTTACAAATAAATGTGTATGATTGACACGATAATATAAATTTTTACACACGAAAGGAAGAAAAATGAGATTACCAAACGGATACGGTGGAGTCGTAAAACTCTCCGGCAACAGAAGAAGACCCTACGCAGCACGCATCACTACGGGCTGGCACATCAATGACATCACTGGAAAGCGCATCCAGCACTATCAGATTCTGGGCTACGCTCCTACCCGGTCGGAAGCTCTGCAGATTCTGGCACGTTACAACAATTATCCCATCGATGGGGAAACGCTGAAATTAACCTTCCGGGAAATTTATCTCCGATGGTCCGAAGAAAAGTTTCCTACCATCTCCCACTCCAACATCAAAGGCTATCGGGCGGCCTTTGCCACTTGTGAAAACATTGCTAATATGCCATTTCACAATTTGAGACTCAATGATTTACAGCAGGTGATTGATCACAGCGGCAAGAACTATCCTACCCTGAAAAAAATCCGTGTTCTCTTTAACCAGCTCTATTCTTATGCCATGAAACACGAAATTGTCTCAAAAGATTATTCTGCCTATGTAAATATCTCGAAATACAAAGACCGGAATCCAAATAAAAACATACGAAGCTGTTTTTCCACCTCTGAGATTTCTCTCCTGTGGAAACACAAAAACGATCCCTATTGCCAGACAGTCCTCATGCTGATATACAATGGGGTCCGTGTCTCAGAGCTTTTGGATCTGAAAAAAGAAAATGTTCATCTGTCCGAACAATATTTTGATGTCATTGACAGCAAAACCGAAAACGGCATTCGAAAAGTTCCGATTGCTGACAAAGTACTCCCCTTTTACCAGCGCTGGCTTCATGACTGTTCCGATTGTGAATATCTCATCCATACTCTGGACAGCCAGCATTTTACCTATTATATGTATTACCATAATGTTTTCCAGCCTCTGATGTTTCGTCTGCACATCGATCATACACCTCACTGCTGCCGGCACACCACGATTTCCCTGCTCGCCGAAGCACATGTCGATCAGACTACCATCAAAAAAATTGTCGGTCATTCCGGCGCTATGTCCCTGACGGAACGGATTTACACACATCTGGATGTACCTGCGCTGGTCGAAGCCATAAATCAGATTTAATCGCTTCTTGTATGTTGCTTGCGTGTTACTTGTAGAAGTGATTTTGCCCCAAACTCTGTTTATAAATCCGGTATTTCCAATACTTCCGCGGAAAATACCATGCATATTTCCGGTTAAGGTAACTTACAAGACTTCTACAAAGAAGAATGCTAAGGCAAAGACAAAGAAACTTACTTACACAATGAAAGTTGCTAAGGCAAGCGTTGCTTTATCTGGAGATTCAGCAGTAGCAGTTGGAAGCACAACTAAGTTAACAACAACTAAGAAGGCTTCTTCAAGAGCTAAGATCACTTACACATCCAGTGATGAGACAATCGCAACAGTTTCTGAAGACGGAACTGTAAAGGGTGTTAAGGCTGGTAAGGCTACAATCACAGCTAAGCTTACAATTGGTAAAGATACAGCTACAGCTACTCAGGAAGTAGAAGTTAAGAATTATGTTCTTAAGAGCGTAGCACAGAACAAGACAAATGAACTTGTTGCAACTATCGCTGGTGCTACAAAGAATATTAAGGCTTCTGATGTAACTATCAAAACTCCTGACAATGTAGTTCTTCCGGTTAAGTCTGTTTCTGTAGACAGCAAAGATGCTACAAAGGTTACTCTTACAACATTCACAGATATGAAGGATAGCAAGGAATATTCTGTCACATTAGATGGAGTAACAAAAACATTTGTAGCTACAGACGGAAAGGTATCCACTATTAGCCTTGACAAAGTTACTATTCCTGTAAAGTCAGAAACTGAGATTAAGCTCATTGCAAAAGATGCTAATGGCGTTATTTTAAAGGAACTTCCTTACGGAACATCTGATGTAAACTATGATTTCTCTATTACAACTTCTAATGGTTATACTAAGGAATCAAAGCTTTTCTTAAACAAAGTAGGTGACACTGCAACAGCAGAAATTACCTATAAGACAAACAAATATACTACAGATGGTAAACCAGATGGAAATATCGGTCCAAACAAAGTTACAATTACAGCAACCGAACAGTCTGCTGTAAGCTCTGTTAAAGTAAAAATTGGCGATAATGGTAAGAAGTTTAGCACTGTAAAGGATAATGACAAAGTCGCTGTTGATGAAACAAAGGCATTATATGCATATTTTGAAATTAAAGATACTGATGGAAAAGAAATTTCGAATTATGACGATTACAAGCTTGAGTCTAGCGACAAGACAACTTTGATGCTCGCCGATGATAAGATGGGAACAAATCATAAGGTTAAGTTGATTCCTGCAAAAGAAGGTATCGCTTATATCTTTATCAAAAAGGATGATAAGATTATATCATCTGTTCCTGTTACTGTTGTAGCAGCTAGAAAAGTTACAACAATGTCTGCAGATAAAACTTATATTACTTTATCACAGACTGGAATTGCAAAAGAAATTGTAACATTAGCAATGAAGGATCAGTATGGAAATGATTTTGCATATACATCAAATGATGGATATGTAGAGGTTACTTGCGAAAGCGTTCCTGATGGTGCTGGCGAGAAGGCTTCTTATAATAAGACTGCTACACAGGATGGAAATAAAGCTAAAATCGCATTTGCTGGTTCAGATTATTCTACAAAAGAAGGTACTTATACATTCAAGGCTACATTTAAAAAAGATGGTAAGGAAGTATGTGCCCAGAATATTACTGTGAAAGTAGAAAAGAGAGGTGAAGCTGGTTCTACTCTCTCATATGATGTTAATATTCTGAATAAAGATAATGATGCTGTTCAGACAGAGACAGATGCTGTTGTTAATGCAGATAATCGGAATTCACGTCAGCTGAAAATTAATGTATCTGAGTTGTTAAAGGGTGTTGTCGCAAAACAGGTAATGGCTGCAGACAAACTTGACGATGCAAAAGATCCTAGTAAGCAGAGTACGGTACAGGCCATTTATTATACTGTTAAAAATGCCAAGGGAGACGTTGTATTTAATAATAACCCTTCAACATCTGCAAAGACAAATGGTGCTATAAACGCAGGTGACACAGCTAATATTGATAATGGATTAGTAGTAGATGTCGTATCAAAATCAGCGATTGGTTCAACTCCTGATTTTACTAAGCTCGCAGCAGATAATTACACGGTTACAGCTACAGTTGTAATTCGTCCAGTTAATGCTCCGTCCAATGGTTCTAAAGATACTAAAACAGTTGTAAGCAAATCATTTGTTGTAAAAGATACATCTAATGATAAGATTACAGATATGAAAGTTAAAGATGCTAAGGTTGATGTTGCAAGTGTAAAGGCTGCTCTTGCATCTGTTCTTCAGTTCTCATACGATGGCAAAAAGTATGGTGTAGATGGAGATCCTGACGTAACTCTTAATATCGTTGCAATCGAAGGTTATTCTAATACAAATGATATTGCTGGTAAAATTACTAAAGATAATATGGATAAAACTTTAGTATCAGGAAAGACTGCTGATATCACAAAGGTAACTGTTAAGGTTGCATTCCATAATGATAATGGTGATATTGTTGGTTATGTAACTCAGGAAGTTTCTACCAGTCTTTCTATTACAGCTAAATAATTTAACAAGCAAATAAAACTTCAAATGTGCAAACTTTTGGAGTAAAATGTGAACAAGGTGATCCGGAAAACATGTATTTTTCGGATCACTTTTGTTTAATGTAAGTCTCGTTGCACATATTTTAACAGGTAAATTAAAAGTATAAGCCTTTAAATCTGAAAATCTATATTTACGGGATTAGAAATTATTGATAATAACGGGAGGTAATTAAAATGGAACAGTACGATATTAGAACAATTACGCTTGAACAGTTTAGGCATTTGATTGCCAACGGTGATGATAAACATGATAATCAAATACGTGTTACAAAGAGTGGAATGGTATATTTATCAGACATAGTTGGTGCTGATCAACTTGATAATATTGCGTTTAGATTTGAAACATTTGATGCAAACAATGATTATATTGGAAAAGCTGCATCTGAGGATGATCGTCATGTAAAACCACTTTTTAATGCATTAAAAGGGAATTGGGAAAAAGGATGTACTCGCAGTTATATAGATGATTTTAGAATTTATGATTATGGAAATTATTGTGATTAAGTTATCTCTTAAATTAGATGTTTTAATTTGTTAAGGGAAGAAACTCAAGTTTCTCAGAAAACTTTGTTTCTATAGTGTGAGATAAATGAAATTTATCTATTGTACAAGTCCTTTCGGTCGTGCCCTGCACGGCCGAAATTTTATAGATCGATATCATTTAGTATCGTGCTGGAATATGATCTTTAAATTTCTCGCCGCATATTGGGCAAATCGTTGGTACATCCATAATTTCCCTGTTTTCTTTTTCATTAAAATGAGACATCCTATTTTCTCCTGTTATATAAATAATAAGAAAAAGGAAATCAGAAAATTGATTTCCTTTTTCTCAGTTATGTTTTTTACAGATAAAAAAATCTTAGCATTATTTAGCTGTAATTGTATCAGGTACAGTTACTGTAACATATCTGTATAATGTTTCCATTATCAGATCATCAATTACTGAATAGTAATTACAGTATTTGGTAAATCTACCTCAACATCTGTATAAACATTTGGGTCAGGAACCTGAACCTTTACAACCAGTTTTGTAACTGTAAAGTTATTCTGACGAGCAATTGTATCGTTTGTAATATCTACATTTACCTTACCAGGTACATTGTTAATTGTTCCTTCAAGCTGGTAACCATTGGGATGCTCTTTCTTATAATCAATCCATAAAAAAACTCAGGTCGGCATGTTTTCCCATTTGGATCATCTGCTCATGTATCTTCTCAAAATCAGGTAATGGAATGTCCTTATGTCGAAGGTTTCCTTTTGGATAGATGAGATCAACCACCTTTGAGGCTGGCATCTGCCGAAGATCATCCAGTGATAATCCTGAATCATTGTAGCGGTTCATAATCAATGCGATCCCGCTCCGTCCGATCCGGTAACGTTTTTGTATGGTGTCATAACTGACTTTACTGAGTCGAAGTTCTATGACTCCAAGAATAGTATTGTAGTCGTGCATAATAGTTCCTCCTTTGCACTGTGATGAATAATAGTTACATCACAATAATAAAGGAAAAACGTACCGATTTGAGCAGAAAACGCATACCGCTAAATCAGAATGGATGTACCGCCGATTTCAGAATGAGCGTACCGTTCGAGCAGAATTTGCACAAAAATGAGGAACCACTTATAATGTAGAATATCAAATTTCGACAACAGCAAAAAACGGAATATGTAATACAAAAAGTGCCAGCATTCAGCAATAAATCGAATACTGGCACTTTTGAGTGATCGCAAGGAGAGTTTTCCGTTCCTCGGAATATTCTTTTTTAGTTCTTCCGCAAGACCTTTCTTTATAACTCTTTGTTTTATATAAAATATGGGTTATTACAGATTATAGAAGCTTTCTTAACGTGATAGCAGAATCCACAGATTCTTTCTCCATTCCATCTGCAACTAACTGTTCCGGAGTTTTTCCTTCTTTCAGCTTTTGGACGATCTCAAGCAAGGTTTTCCGTTCTTCAGAACGACCTTTTGCTAGACCTTTTTCAATCCCTTCTGCTAGTCCTTCCTCCCGGCCTTCCTCGCGGAGGACATCTTCATATTTCTTTTCATCAAATTCAGTAAGACACATATCACACACCTCCCTGCGATGCTGTTCCAAAAAATCTCTGAGAATATTTTCCTCTATGCATTCCCTGACGGCAAGATCAATGGCTTCTTTTAATTCCATGGAATCCCGGTATCTTTTGATCCTTGCAACAAAGACCGCGTATGCATATAAAACGTGGCAGCTGTCCATGATGGACTCATTTTTCCCGCTGTTTATGTTAATCATTGTGGCTGTCCATTCATATTCACCAGCTCCGGTATCTGTTTCAAAGGCATCCGATAACCGCAGAGTCCTTCTTTCTTCTTCCATATCTTTTTCGCTTCCGTTGTAAAATACAATGTAATGGGGACGCGGAATTTTCAACAGATGCTTGCTGTACAGCCGCTCGGATCGGTGAATCAGTTTCCGGTACAGATCCGCATAATACAAAAATCCCCGGAGCGGCATATTGGGATTATAGGAACTCTGATGTTCGTAAAGACTCAATGTTTTGTCAATCAGAAATGAAACATCATTTTTGTATTTCATGTAAATGACATCTTCCAGAGTTGTGTACTCCAGATCATCCGGATTGGTATATGAGGTATGGTTTACCGCATTATAAAGACTCAGGGCATTTTCTTTGTTTTCGCCAAACAGTTTCCGGAATACGGTGTCCTTATATTTTTTATTTACATGAATGTCATCATTTGTTTTTGTCATTGACTGTCGGGATTCCTTTCGTTAAAATCCTTTGTTTATCTACCTATATTATAGCATATGGCACAAGGATTACAACTGAAACAATTTGTCACTTATCTGTCTCTTATGTGTTGATTGTGTGTTACTTGTAGTGCTAATATTGCATCAAACCTTTTTCACAAATCCAGTATTTCCAATACTTCCGCGGAAAATTCCATGCGTATTTCCGGTTAAGAAAAATTCTATTTCTGGTGGAAAGGCGGATTTAAGAAATACGAATATTGAAATTTCCGGTGAACGAGTAAAATTATAATTGGGATTTTAATAGGGTAGAGGGAGAATAATTATCTCGCCCCTCCCATTGAACCGTACGTACGGATCTCGTATACGGCTCTACAACTTATATTCCAACTTTTGCTAAGTAATAGGATAAGGGATTGAGCAGACCAGCTCCATCTTTTATCCTATTTTCAAGTAAATCTTTACTGATAATGAAATTCACCACGTTCATTCCACTTCTTCTATACCACCCAAGTCTTGAATTCGCAACTTTATGAATATCTTCCTGACTGTATCCGTTTCGGTTCTTCCAGTTTAGATAACTTAGGTTTCTGTAGATGGTTTTCGGCTTCTTCCATTGCTTCATGACTATCATTCTTATTTTGTGTCTTAGCCACTGTCCAAGCTCTTCCACAAATTGCTTCATCAACCCGATTCTAAAGTAATTAATCCATCCTCGCACAATCTCATTTACTCGCTTGATTGTAACCACAAGAGGTCTTGCTATTGCTTTCCCTCTCTTCAGATATTCACACAGCTTCTTTTTAAGCTTCTTTTTCTTTTCATTGGTAGGTTTTACTTTCCACTCTCCACCGTTTTTCAGAAATGTGAATCCTAGGTATTTGCTTCGCATCGGTCTGACTACTTTCGTTTTTGTTGCATTTACTTTTAGAAATAGTTTCCGTTCCAGCCAATCACTTATGGAGTTCATCACCCGGTTAGCCGCCATTTCACTTTTAGTGAAAATTAATACATCATCTGCATACCTTGTAAAGCGGAGTCCTCTATGTTCCAGTTCTTTGTCCAGCTTGTCCAAGTAGACATTTGAACATACGACTGAAAGAGGACCTCCTTGCGGCACGCCGGTAATAGTTGCTTTTTCCAAGCCGTTTTCCATTACACCTGCTTTCAGATATTTCCGAATCAGATTTAATGTGGTTGGTGCTAGAATATAAATAGTACAAGCCAAAATGAGAAATTCCAAATACACATAA
>ERZ773112.252-NODE-252-length-37081-cov-8.322152_pt1 | contig 37081 bp, 30 predicted proteins | sample MGYA00580566_ERZ773112 | MGnify/ENA primary metagenome ERZ773112 (study PRJEB29015, sample SAMEA2737842) | human gut metagenome | biome: human gut; feature: human-associated habitat; material: faeces | place: China | collected 2012 ... | reverse complement strand
TGTAGCTGCTCCGTATGAATCGGGATTGCGCAACCGTTATGTAAACGCCGGTAACGTACAGAACCAGGGATTCGAATTCAGCGCAGGATGGTATCAGCAGTTTAATGATGATTTCAGCTGGAGTACAGACCTGAACCTGTCGTACAACGACAACAAAATCGTAGAACTTGTAGATGACCTGCCAAACGGACTGACACTGACAGACTTCGGCGGTGCCAAGATTATCCTGAAGAAGGACGGATCGTACGGTGACTTGTATGTACGCCATATCATGCGCGACGAAAACGGCAGACCGATGAAGGATGAAACTACCGGTAACCCGATAGTAAGCGGTGACACAACCGAGGATATGATTTATGCCGGCAACATGAATGCGAAGTTCAACGCCGGATGGTCGAATACATTCCATTATAAGGACTTTACTCTATCGTTCCTGATTGACGGTAAGTTCGGAGGCAAAGTATTGTCAATGACAGAAGCAACACTGGATGGCTGGGGCGTTTCAAAACGTACCGGAGATGCACGTAACGCAGGTAAGGTAGTGGTAGACGGCGTGGAATTTGATCCGAAAGTATTTGTGATGGGTGAAGTGAAGAAACAGAGCACCCTGAAAATGGACTTTAGCGGCATGACCCTGACTGAAGCCCTGGGCAATGCTGAAGGCATCGACATGACCACCTCCAACGCCAGCGGCATCTTTGTCATTCGTCCGCTGAAAGGCGAGGGCGGGCGTAATGGCAAGATTGCCAATATCTACCAGCTGGATATGTCCGATGCCACGTCGCTGGTGATGGCGACAGAATTCCGCCTGCAACCTTATGACGTGGTGTATGTCACCACCGCCCCGGTTTCCCGCTGGAACCGTCTGATCAATCAGTTGCTGCCAACTATTAGCGGTGTCCGTTACATGACGGATACAGCCAGCGACATTCATAACTGGTAATCGTCATGTTTAACAACATCTTAGTTGTCTGTGTCGGCAATATTTGCCGCTCCCCGACGGCGGAACGCTTACTGCAACGTTATCACCCGGAGCTGAAAGTGGAGTCCGCTGGACTCGGCGCGCTGGTCGGTAAGGGCGCTGACCCTACTGCTATCAGCGTCGCCGCAGAACATCAACTGTCTCTGGAAGGTCACTGTGCACGGCAAATCAGCCGCCGTCTGTGTCGCAACTACGACCTGATTTTGACCATGGAAAAGCGCCATATCGAACGCTTATGCGAGATGGCACCCGAGATGCGCGGCAAAGTGATGCTGTTTGGTCACTGGGATAACGAATGTGAAATCCCCGATCCGTATCGCAAAAGCCGGGAAACGTTTGCAGCGGTGTACACATTACTTGAACGGTCTGCCCGCCAGTGGGCGCAGGCATTGAACGCAGAGCAGGTATAAGAATGACAGAAAAAGTAAAACAACATGCCGCTCCGGTAACGGGCAGTGATGAAATCGATATTGGTCGCCTGGTCGGCACCGTCATTGAAGCGCGCTGGTGGGTAATTGGCATCACCGCCGTATTTGCCCTCTGTGCCGTGGTTTACACCTTCTTCGCCACGCCGATTTATAGTGCCGACGCACTGGTACAAATCGAGCAAAACAGCGGCAATTCGTTAGTGCAGGACATTGGTTCGGCATTAGCCAACAAACCGCCAGCATCGGACGCCGAGATCCAGTTGATTCGTTCGCGTCTGGTGCTTGGTAAAACGGTGGACGATCTCGACCTCGATATTGCAGTGAGCAAAAACACGTTCCCGATTTTCGGTGCGGGCTGGGATCGCCTGATGGGACGCCAGAACGAGACGGTAAAAGTGACCACCTTTAACCGCCCGAAAGAGATGGCGGATCAGGTGTTTACGCTTAATGTGCTGGACGATAAAAACTACACTCTGAGCAGCGATGGCGGCTTTAGCGCCCGTGGGCAAGCGGGCCAGATGCTGAAAAAAGAAGGCGTCACGCTGATGGTTGAAGCCATTCACGCCCGCCCGGGCAGTGAGTTTACCGTCACCAAATACTCCACGCTGGGGATGATCAATCAACTGCAAAACAGCCTGACGGTAACGGAGAACGGCAAAGACGCAGGCGTACTGAGCCTGACTTATACCGGTGAAGATCGCGAACAGATCCGCGACATTCTTAACAGCATCGCCCGTAACTATCAGGAACAAAATATTGAGCGCAAATCCGCGGAAGCGTCGAAAAGCCTCGCCTTCCTCGCGCAACAGTTACCGGAAGTACGTAGCCGCCTTGATGTTGCCGAAAATAAATTGAATGCCTTCCGTCAGGATAAAGATTCTGTTGATCTGCCGCTGGAAGCGAAAGCGGTGCTCGATTCGATGGTGAACATCGACGCACAATTGAACGAACTGACCTTTAAAGAAGCGGAAATCTCCAAGCTGTACACCAAAGTTCACCCGGCGTATCGCACGCTGCTGGAGAAACGGCAGGCGCTGGAAGACGAAAAAGCCAAACTTAATGGTCGCGTAACGGCGATGCCGAAAACCCAGCAGGAGATTGTCCGTCTGACCCGCGATGTCGAGTCTGGTCAGCAGGTCTATATGCAGCTGCTGAATAAAGAGCAGGAGCTGAAAATCACCGAAGCCAGCACCGTCGGCGATGTGCGCATTGTTGACCCGGCAATCACCCAGCCAGGTGTACTGAAACCGAAGAAAGGGCTGATTATCCTCGGCGCGATTATCCTTGGCCTGATGCTCTCTATCGTGGGTGTACTGCTGCGCTCGTTGTTTAATCGTGGCATCGAAAGCCCGCAGGTGCTGGAAGAACACGGTATCAGCGTCTATGCCAGCATCCCGTTGTCGGAATGGCAGAAAGCGCGCGATAGCGTCAAAACCATCAAAGGAGTTAAACGCTATAAACAGAGCCAGCTACTGGCGGTAGGGAATCCAACCGATCTGGCGATTGAAGCCATCCGCAGTCTGCGTACCAGTCTGCACTTCGCGATGATGCAGGCGCAGAACAATGTGTTGATGATGACCGGGGTTAGCCCGTCAATCGGTAAAACCTTTGTCTGCGCTAACCTGGCGGCGGTGATCAGTCAGACCAATAAACGGGTGTTGTTGATCGACTGCGATATGCGCAAAGGCTACACCCACGAGTTGTTGGGCACCAATAACGTCAATGGCCTGTCGGAAATTTTGATTGGTCAGGGCGATATTACTACCGCTGCTAAACCGACCTCTATTGCCAAATTTGATCTGATCCCGCGCGGTCAGGTGCCGCCAAATCCTTCTGAACTGTTGATGAGCGAACGCTTTGCCGAACTGGTGAACTGGGCGAGTAAAAACTACGACCTGGTGTTGATTGATACGCCGCCGATTCTGGCAGTGACCGATGCGGCAATTGTTGGTCGTCATGTCGGAACCACGTTAATGGTGGCGCGTTATGCGGTCAACACATTGAAAGAAGTGGAAACCAGTCTGAGCCGCTTTGAGCAAAACGGTATTCCGGTGAAAGGGGTGATTCTGAACTCCATCTTCCGCCGCGCCAGCGCGTATCAGGATTATGGCTATTACGAATACGAATATAAGTCGGATGCGAAATAACGAGATCCGTTGTCGGATGCGATGCTGACGCATCTTATCCGACCTACGTTCACGCCGCATCCGGCAACAGAACCCGTAAACAAGCTTATAAACCGGCAGAACATCTCGACACTCCGGGAGAACAACCTATGAAAGACAATCCGCTGATCTCAATCTATATGCCGACCTGGAACCGCCAACAACTGGCGATTCGGGCGATAAAATCGGTCCTGCGCCAGGACTACAACAACTGGGAGATGATTATCGTGGATGATTGCTCCACCTCCTGGGAACAACTACAACAGTACGTCACCGCCCTCAACGATCCGCGCATCACTTACATTCACAACGACATTAACAGCGGGGCGTGCGCGGTACGTAACCAGGCGATTATGCTGGCGCAAGGGGAATACATCACCGGGATCGATGATGATGATGAATGGACACCCAACCGCCTGAGCGTCTTCCTCGCCCATAAACAGCAACTGGTCACTCACGCCTTTTTGTACGCTAACGACTACGTTTGCCAGGGCGAAGTCTATTCCCAACCGGCAAGCTTGCCGCTGTATCCCAAATCGCCGTATTCACGCCGCCTGTTCTACAAACGCAATATCATTGGCAATCAGGTTTTTACCTGGGCATGGCGTTTCAAAGAGTGTTTGTTCGATACCGAACTGAAAGCGGCACAGGATTACGACATCTTCCTGCGGATGGTGGTGGAGTACGGCGAACCGTGGAAAGTGGAAGAGGCGACGCAGATCCTGCATATCAATCACGGCGAAATGCAGATCACCTCGTCACCGAAAAAATTCTCCGGATACTTCCACTTTTACCGCAAGCACAAAGACAAATTCGACCGCGCCAGCAAAAAATATCAGCTGTTTACCCTCTACCAGATCCGCAATAAACGCATGACCTGGCGCACTTTGCTGACGCTGCTGTCGGTGCGTAACGGCAAACGTCTGGCTGATGGTATTCGGGGGCGCTAAAGATGCTGGAAGATCTGCGCGCCAACAGCTGGAGTTTACGCCCGTGCTGCATGGTTCTTGCCTATCGCGCCGCTCATTTTTGTTCGGTGTGGCGCAAAAAGAACGTCCTCAACAATCTGTGGGCGGCCCCGCTGCTGGTGCTGTATCGCATTATCACCGAATGCTTTTTCGGTTATGAAATCCAGGCCGCCGCGACCATAGGCCGACGCTTTACTATCCATCACGGTTACGCCGTGGTGATCAATAAAAACGTGGTCGCGGGGGATGATTTCACCATTCGTCACGGCGTCACTATCGGCAATCGTGGTGCCGATAACATGGCATGTCCACACATTGGCAATGGCGTCGAACTCGGTGCCAACGTCATTATTCTTGGTGATATCACGCTTGGTAACAACGTCACCGTGGGCGCGGGCAGCGTGGTGCTCGACTCTGTCCCGGACAACGCGCTGGTGGTGGGAGAAAAAGCGCGAGTGAAGGTAATTAAATGAATATTCTGCAATTTAATGTGCGACTGGCGGAAGGCGGGGCAGCAGGTGTGGCGTTAGATCTCCACCAGCGTGCGCTGCAACAGGGGCTGGCATCACATTTTGTCTACGGCTACGGCAAAGGCGGCAAAGAGAGCGTCAGTCATCAAAACTATCCGCAGGTCATCAAACATACGCCGCGGATGACCGCGATGGCGAACATTGCGTTGTTTCGTCTGTTTAATCGCGATCTGTTCGGCAATTTCAATGAGTTATATCGCACCATTACTCGCACACCGGGTCCGGTGGTCCTGCATTTTCATGTGCTGCACAGCTACTGGTTGAATCTTAAGAGCGTGGTGCGCTTTTGCGAAAAAGTGAAAAACCATAAACCGGATGTCACTCTGGTCTGGACACTGCACGACCACTGGAGCGTTACCGGACGCTGCGCCTTTACCGACGGTTGCGAAGGCTGGAAAACGGGCTGCCAGAAATGCCCGACCTTAAATAATTATCCGCCGGTGAAGATTGATCGCGCACACCAACTGGTGGCGGGCAAACGGCAGTTATTCCGCGAGATGCTGGCACTGGGCTGTCAGTTTATTTCCCCCAGCCAGCATGTGGCAGACGCTTTCAATAGTCTGTACGGTCCAGGGCGTTGCCGGATTATCAATAACGGTATTGATATGGCAACCGAAGCGATTCTGGCGGACTTGCCTCCGGTGCGCGAAACCCAGGACAAGCCGAAAATCGCGGTGGTGGCGCATGATCTGCGTTACGACGGCAAAACTAACCAGCAACTGGTACGCGAGATGATGGCGCTGGGCGACAAAATCGAACTGCATACCTTTGGTAAGTTCTCGCCGTTCACCGCTGGCAACGTGGTTAATCACGGCTTTGAAACTGACAAGCGCAAGTTGATGAGCGCGCTCAATCAGATGGATGCGCTGGTATTCAGTTCTCGCGTCGATAACTACCCGCTGATTTTGTGTGAGGCGCTATCGATTGGCGTGCCGGTGATTGCCACCCATAGCGACGCGGCGCGTGAAGTGTTGCAAAAATCCGGCGGTAAAACCGTCAGCGAAGAAGATGTGCTGCAACTGGTGCAGTTAAGCAAACCGGAAATCGCACAGGCGATATTTGGTACCACGCTGGCTGAGTTCAGCCAGCGCAGCCGCGCCGCCTACAGTGGACAACAGATGCTGGAGGAGTATGTCAACTTCTATCAGAATCTGTAGCTACCTGCTGCTGCCGCTGATCTACCTGCTGGTTAACGTCAAGATCGCCCAGCTTGGCGAAAGTTTCCCCATCACCATCGTCACTTTTTTACCTGTCTTGTTACTGCTGTTTTTAGAACGCATCAGCGTTAAAAAATTGATGATTGCCTTAGGGATTGGCGCGGGACTCACGGCGTTTAACTACCTGTTTGGTCAGTCGTTGGATGCCAGTAAATACGTCACTTCAACCATGCTTTTTGTCTATATTGTGATCATTATTGGCATGGTGTGGAGTATTCGTTTTAAAACAATTTCGCCACACAACCATTGCAAGATATTACGTTTTTTTTATCTGGTGGTCGGGCTGGTGGTGGCGCTGGCGGCGGTGGAGATGGCGCAAATTATCCTCACCGGCGGCAGCAGTATTATGGAGTCGATTTCGAAATATCTGATTTACAGCAACAGCTATGTGCTGAATTTCATTAAATTCGGCGGCAAGCGCACGACAGCACTTTATTTCGAACCGGCATTTTTCGCTCTGGCATTAATCTCAATTTGGCTCAGCATCAAACAGTTTGGTATCAAAACGCCTAAAACCGATGCTATGATTCTCGCAGGGATAATATTATCCGGATCGTTTTCAGGGGTTATGACCTTTATCCTGTTTTATTTGCTGGAGTGGGCATTTCAATATCTGAATAAAGAGGCGATTAAGAAAAGGTTACCGTTAGCATTGATTTCTCTGGCTGTATTCCTGGTTGGTGTGGTAATTGCATTTCCTTATATTTCCACCCGTCTGGGCGATTTAGGTACAGAAGGATCGTCATCATATTATCGTATTGTCGGTCCGCTGGTGATGGTCGGTTATTCTTTGACCCATATTGACGGTGTAGTCAGATTTGGCTCACTTTATGAATATGTCGCATCATTCGGAATATTTAACGGTGCGGATGTCGGAAAAACCATAGACAATGGTTTGTATCTGCTGATTATTTATTTTTCCTGGTTCGCGGTGTTTTTATCACTGTGGTACATGGGGAAAGTGATAAAAATGATGATCAACGCTTTTGGTGATAACCGCAATTTTCGCGTGCAATTATATCTTTTTACTCCGGTATCGCTGTTTTTTACCGGTTCGATATTTAGCCCGGAATATGCATTTTTAATCGTCTGTCCGTTTATTTTGCGAAAAGCGTTAAATATACACCCTAAATAATTCGAGTTGCAGGAAGTTGGTGAGCGAGGAAAACCAACGCACATGCAGTTTGAAGTATGACGGGTATTACGAGGTAAAACATGTTGCTTAGCATAATCACTGTCGCGTTTCGTAACCTCGAAGGGATAGTCAAAACACACGCCTCGCTGGCGCATCTGGCGCAGGCGGACGATATCAGCTTCGAATGGATTGTTGTCGATGGCGGTTCCAATGACGGCACCCGTGAGTACCTGGAAAATCTCAAGGGTATCTATAACCTACGCTTTGTCAGCGAACCAGATAACGGTATCTACGACGCCATGAACAAGGGCATTGCGATGGCACAAGGCAAGTTCGCGTTGTTTCTCAACTCGGGCGATATTTTTCATCAGGATGCCGCATATTTTGTCCGTAAGTTAAAAGTGCAAAAAGATAACGTGATGATCACCGGCGATGCGCTGCTGGATTTTGGCGACGGGCATAAAATTAAACGTAGCGCCAAACCGGGCTGGTATATTTACCACAGCCTGCCCGCCAGTCATCAGGCGATATTTTTCCCGGTGTCCGGCTTGAAGAAATGGCGTTATGACCTGGAATATAAAGTTTCGTCCGACTACGCGCTGGCGGCCAAAATGTATAAAGCTGGTTATGCATTTAAAAAACTCAATGGCCTGGTGTCTGAATTTTCTATGGGTGGGGTATCAACCACCAATAATATGGAATTGTGTGCTGACGCCAAAAAAGTCCAACGGCAGATATTGCACGTGCCTGGCTTTTGGGCTGAATTATCCTGGCATTTACGCCAACGTACGACCTCAAAGACGAAAGCCTTATATAACAAAAGCTGAATATAAGGGAAAACGATGCAGGATTTAAGTGGATTCTCGGTGCCGAAAGGGTTCCGGGGTGGCAACGCTATTAAAGTGCAATTGTGGTGGGCAGTACAGGCAACAATATTTGCCTGGTCGCCACAAGTATTGTATCGCTGGCGGGCATTTTTATTACGTTTATTCGGCGCAAAAATAGGAAAAAACGTAGTGATTCGTCCGTCAGTAAAAATTACCTATCCGTGGAAATTAACCTTAGGTGATTACGCGTGGGTCGGCGATGAGGTCAATTTATATACCCTCGGTGAAATAACCATTGGCGCACATTCGGTGATATCGCAAAAAAGTTATTTATGCACCGGTAGCCACGACCATGCAAGTCAACATTTCACCATTAACGCCACGCCTATTGTGATTGGCGAGAAATGCTGGCTGGCAACCGATGTCTTTGTTGCCCCTGGCGTCACGATCGGCAACGGCACCGTCGTGGGTGCGCGAAGCAGTGTTTTTAAATCGCTTCCGGCAAATGTGGTTTGCCGGGGGAATCCCGCAGTGGTGATACGCGAACGCGTTGAAACTGAATAAATTCAAAAAATACAGAGGAATAAGACATGTCAAAAGTCGCTCTCATCACCGGTGTAACCGGACAAGACGGTTCTTACCTGGCAGAGTTTCTGCTGGAAAAAGGTTACGAGGTGCATGGTATTAAGCGTCGTGCATCGTCATTCAACACCGAGCGCGTGGATCACATTTATCAGGATCCGCACACCTGCAACCCGAAATTCCATCTGCATTATGGCGATCTGAGTGATACCTCCAACCTGACGCGCATTTTGCGTGAAGTACAGCCGGATGAAGTGTACAACCTGGGGGCAATGAGCCACGTTGCGGTTTCTTTTGAGTCACCGGAATATACCGCTGACGTTGATGCGATGGGTACGCTGCGCCTGCTCGAGGCGATCCGCTTCCTCGGTCTGGAAAAGAAAACCCGTTTCTATCAGGCTTCCACCTCTGAACTGTACGGTCTGGTGCAGGAAATTCCGCAGAAAGAAACCACGCCGTTCTACCCGCGATCTCCGTATGCGGTCGCCAAACTGTACGCCTACTGGATCACCGTTAACTACCGCGAATCCTACGGCATGTACGCCTGCAACGGTATTCTCTTCAACCATGAATCCCCGCGCCGTGGCGAAACCTTCGTTACCCGCAAAATCACCCGCGCAATCGCCAATATCGCCCAGGGGCTGGAGTCGTGCCTGTATCTCGGCAATATGGATTCCCTGCGTGACTGGGGCCACGCCAAAGACTACGTAAAAATGCAGTGGATGATGCTGCAACAGGAACAACCGGAAGATTTCGTTATTGCCACCGGCGTTCAGTACTCCGTGCGTCAGTTCGTGGAAATGGCGGCGGCACAGCTGGGCATCAAACTGCGCTTTGAAGGCACGGGCGTTGAAGAGAAGGGCATTGTGGTTTCCGTCACCGGGCATGATGCACCAGGCGTTAAACCGGGTGATGTGATTATCGCCGTTGACCCGCGCTACTTCCGTCCTGCTGAAGTAGAAACACTGCTCGGCGACCCGACCAAAGCGCACGAAAAACTGGGCTGGAAACCGGAAATCACCCTCAGAGAGATGGTGTCTGAAATGGTGGCTAATGACCTCGAAGCGGCGAAAAAACACTCTCTGCTGAAATCTCACGGCTACGACGTGGCGATCGCGCTGGAGTCATAAGCATGAGTAAACAACGCATTTTTATTGCTGGCCATCGCGGGATGGTCGGTTCCGCCATCAGGCGGCAGCTCGAACAGCGCGGTGATGTAGAGCTGGTATTACGCACCCGCGATGAACTGAACCTGCTGGACAGCCGCGCCGTGCATGATTTCTTTGCCAGCGAACGTATTGACCAGGTCTATCTGGCGGCGGCGAAAGTGGGCGGCATTGTTGCCAACAACACGTATCCGGCGGATTTCATCTATCAGAACATGATGATTGAGAGCAACATCATTCACGCCGCGCATCAGAACGACGTGAACAAACTGCTGTTTCTCGGATCGTCCTGTATCTACCCGAAACTGGCAAAACAGCCGATGGCAGAAAGCGAGTTATTGCAGGGTACGCTGGAGCCGACTAACGAGCCTTATGCTATTGCCAAAATCGCCGGGATCAAACTGTGCGAATCTTACAACCGCCAGTATGGACGCGATTACCGCTCGGTCATGCCGACCAACCTGTATGGCCCGCATGACAACTTCCACCCGAGTAATTCGCATGTGATCCCTGCATTGCTGCGTCGCTTCCACGAGGCGACGGCACAGAATGCACCGGACGTGGTGGTGTGGGGCAGCGGTACACCGATGCGCGAATTTCTGCACGTCGATGATATGGCGGCGGCGAGCATTCATGTGATGGAGCTGGCGCACGAAGTCTGGCTGGAGAACACCCAACCGATGCTGTCGCACATTAACGTCGGCACGGGCGTTGACTGCACTATCCGCGAGCTGGCGCAAACCATCGCCAAAGTGGTGGGTTACAAAGGTCGGGTGGTTTTTGATGCCAGTAAACCGGATGGTACGCCGCGCAAACTGCTGGATGTGACGCGCCTGCATCAGCTTGGCTGGTATCACGAAATCTCACTGGAAGCGGGGCTTGCCAGCACTTACCAGTGGTTCCTTGAGAATCAAGACCGCTTTCGGGGGTAATGATGTTTTTACGTCAGGAAGACTTTGCCACGGTAGTGCGCTCCACTCCGCTTGTCTCTCTCGACTTTATTGTCGAGAACAGTCGCGGCGAGTTTCTGCTTGGCAAAAGAACCAACCGCCCGGCGCAGGGTTACTGGTTTGTGCCGGGAGGGCGCGTGCAGAAAGACGAAACGCTGGAAGCCGCATTTGAGCGGCTGACGATGGCGGAACTGGGGCTGCGTCTGCCGATAACAGCAGGCCAGTTTTACGGTGTCTGGCAGCACTTTTATGACGATAACTTCTCTGGCACGGATTTCACCACTCACTATGTGGTGCTCGGTTTTCGCTTCAGAGTAGCGGAAGAAGAACTGTTACTGCCGGATGAGCAGCATGACGATTACCGCTGGCTGACGCCGGACGCGTTGCTCGCCAGTGACAATGTTCACGCTAACAGCCGCGCCTATTTTCTCGCTGAGAAGCGTGCCGGAGTACCCGGATTATGAAAATACTGGTCTACGGCATTAACTACTCGCCGGAGTTAACCGGCATCGGCAAGTACACCGGCGAGATGGTGGAATGGCTGGCGGCACAAGGTCATGAGGTGCGGGTTATTACCGCACCGCCTTACTACCCGCAATGGCAGGTGGGCGAGAACTATTCCGCCTGGCGGTACAAACGAGAAGAGGGGGCCGCCACGGTGTGGCGCTGCCCGCTGTACGTGCCAAAACAGCCGAGCACCCTGAAACGCCTGTTACATCTCGGCAGTTTTGCCGTCAGCAGTTTTTTCCCGTTGATGGCGCAACGTCGCTGGAAGCCGGATCGCATTATTGGCGTAGTGCCAACGCTGTTTTGCACGCCGGGAATGCGCCTGCTGGCGAAACTCTCTGGTGCGCGTACCGTGCTGCATATTCAGGATTACGAAGTGGACGCCATGCTGGGGCTGGGCCTTGCCGGAAAAGGCAAAGGCGGCAAAGTGGCACAGTTGGCGACGGCGTTCGAACGTAGCGGACTGCATAACGTCGATAACGTCTCCACGATTTCGCGTTCGATGATGAATAAAGCCATCGAAAAAGGCGTGGCGGCAGAAAACGTCATCTTCTTCCCCAACTGGTCAGAAATTGCCCGTTTTCAGCATGTCGCAGACGCCGATGTTGATGCCCTTCGTAACCAGCTTGGCCTGCCGGATAACAAAAAAATCATTCTTTACTCCGGCAATATTGGTGAAAAGCAGGGGCTGGAAAACGTTATTGAAGCTGCCGATCGCCTGCGTGATGAACCGCTGATTTTTGCCATTGTCGGGCAGGGCGGCGGCAAAGCTCGGCTGGAAAAAATGGCGCAACAGCGTGGTCTGCACATCATGCAATTTTTTCCGCTGCAATCGTATGACGCTTTACCCGCACTGCTGAAGATGGGCGATTGCCATCTGGTAGTGCAAAAACGCGGCGCGGCAGATGCCGTATTACCGTCGAAACTGACCAATATTCTGGCGGTAGGCGGTAACGCGGTGATTACTGCTGAAGCCCACACAGAACTGGGACAGCTTTGCGAAACCTTTCCGGGCATTGCGGTTTGCGTAGAACCGGAATCGGTCGAGGCGCTGGTGGCGGGGATCCGTCAGGCGCTCCTGCTGCCCAAACACAACACGGTGGCACGTGAATATGCCGAACGCACGCTCGATAAAGAGAACGTGTTACGTCAATTTATAAATGATATTCGGGGATAATTATGGCGCAGTCGAAACTCTATCCAGTTGTGATGGCAGGTGGCTCCGGTAGCCGCTTATGGCCGCTTTCCCGCGTACTTTACCCCAAGCAGTTTTTATGCCTGAAAGGCGATCTCACCATGCTGCAAACCACCATCTGCCGCCTGAACGGCGTGGAGTGCGAAAGCCCGGTGGTGATTTGCAATGAGCAGCACCGCTTTATTGTCGCGGAACAGCTGTGTCAACTGAACAAACTCACCGAGAACATTATTCTCGAACCGGCAGGGCGTAACACTGCACCTGCCATTGCGCTGGCGGCGCTGGCGGCAAAACGTCATAGCCCGGAGAGCGACCCGTTAATGCTGGTCTTGGCGGCGGATCATGTGATTGCCGATGAAGACGCGTTCCGTGCCGCCGTGCGTAATGCCATGCCATATGCCGAAGCGGGCAAGCTGGTGACCTTCGGCATTGTGCCGGATCTACCTGAAACCGGATATGGCTATATTCGTCGCGGTGAAGTGTCTGCGGGTGAGCAGGATACGGTGGCCTTTGAAGTGGCGCAGTTTGTCGAAAAACCGAATCTGGAAACCGCCCAGGCCTATGTAGCAAGCGGCGAATATTACTGGAACAGCGGCATGTTCCTGTTCCGCGCCGGATGCTATCTCGAAGAACTGAAAAAATATCGCCCGGATATTCTCGACGCCTGTGAAAAAGCGATGAGCGCCGTCGATCCGGATCTCGATTTTATTCGTGTGGATGAAGAAGCGTTTCTGGCCTGCCCGGAAGAGTCGGTGGATTACGCGGTCATGGAACGAACGGCAGATGCCGTTGTGGTGCCGATGGATGCAGGCTGGAGCGATGTCGGCTCCTGGTCCTCTTTATGGGAGATCAGCGCCCACACCGCCGAGGGCAACGTTTGCCACGGTGATGTGATTAATCACAAAACCGAAAACAGCTATGTGTATGCCGAATCTGGCCTGGTCACCACCGTCGGGGTGAAAGATTTGGTGGTAGTGCAGACCAAAGATGCGGTGCTGATTGCCGACCGTAACGCGGTTCAGGATGTGAAAAAAGTGGTCGAGCAGATCAAAGCCGATGGTCGCCATGAGCATCGGGTGCATCGCGAAGTGTATCGCCCGTGGGGCAAATATGACTCTATCGACGCGGGCGATCGCTACCAGGTGAAACGCATCACCGTGAAACCGGGCGAAGGTTTGTCGGTACAGATGCATCATCACCGCGCGGAACACTGGGTAGTGGTCGCAGGAACGGCAAAAGTCACCATCGACGGTGATATCAAGCTGCTTGGTGAAAACGAGTCCATTTATATTCCGCTGGGGGCGACGCATTGCCTGGAAAACCCGGGGAAAATTCCGCTCGATTTAATTGAAGTACGCTCCGGCTCTTATCTCGAAGAGGATGATGTGGTGCGCTTCGCGGATCGCTACGGACGGGTGTAGCAGTTGCATAATCAACCGGATTAATTCTTCGGTAAATAACGACAAAAACAAAATTGGCCGTTTCGGTCAGGGCCAACTATTGCCTGAAAAAGGGTAACGACATGAAAAAATTAACCTGCTTTAAAGCCTATGATATTCGCGGGAAATTAGGCGAAGAACTGAATGAAGATATTGCCTGGCGCATTGGTCGCGCCTATGGCGAATTTCTCAAACCGAAAACCATTGTGTTAGGCGGTGATGTCCGCCTCACCAGCGAAACCTTAAAACTGGCGCTGGCGAAAGGTTTACAGGATGCGGGCGTCGATGTGCTGGATATTGGCATGTCCGGCACCGAAGAGATCTATTTCGCCACGTTCCATCTCGGCGTGGATGGCGGCATCGAAGTTACCGCCAGCCATAACCCGATGGATTACAACGGCATGAAACTCGTGCGCGAAGGGGCTCGCCCGATCAGCGGTGATACCGGACTGCGCGATGTCCAGCGCCTGGCAGAAGCCAACGACTTTCCTCCCGTCGATGAAACCAAACGCGGTCGCTATCAGCAAATCAATCTGCGTGACGCTTACGTTGATCACCTGTTCGGTTATATCAACGTCAAAAACCTCACGCCGCTCAAGCTGGTGATTAACTCCGGGAACGGCGCAGCGGGTCCGGTGGTGGACGCCATTGAAGCCCGATTTAAAGCCCTCGGCGCACCAGTGGAATTCATCAAAGTGCACAATACGCCGGACGGCAATTTCCCCAACGGTATTCCTAACCCGCTGCTGCCGGAATGCCGTGACGACACCCGTAATGCGGTCATCAAACACGGCGCGGATATGGGCATTGCCTTTGATGGCGATTTTGACCGCTGTTTCCTGTTTGACGAAAAAGGGCAGTTTATCGAGGGCTACTACATTGTCGGCCTGCTGGCAGAAGCATTCCTCGAAAAAAATCCCGGCGCGAAGATCATCCACGATCCGCGTCTCTCCTGGAATACCGTTGATGTGGTGACTGCTGCTGGCGGCACTCCGGTGATGTCGAAAACCGGACACGCCTTTATTAAAGAACGTATGCGCAAGGAAGACGCTATCTACGGTGGCGAAATGAGCGCCCACCATTACTTCCGTGATTTCGCTTACTGCGACAGCGGCATGATCCCGTGGCTGCTGGTAGCCGAACTGGTGTGTCTGAAAGGAAAAACGCTGGGCGAACTGGTGCGCGACCGGATGGCGGCGTTTCCGGCAAGCGGTGAGATCAACAGCAAACTGGCGCAACCCGTTGAGGCGATTAACCGCGTGGAACAGCATTTTAGCCGTGAGGCGCTGGCGGTGGATCGCACCGATGGCATCAGCATGACCTTTGCCGACTGGCGCTTTAACCTGCGCTCCTCCAACACCGAACCGGTGGTGCGGTTGAATGTGGAATCGCGCGGTGATGTGCCGCTGATGGAAGCGCGAACGCGAACTCTGCTGACGTTGCTGAACGAGTAATGTCGGATCTTCCCTTACCCCACTGCGGGTAAGGGGCTAATAACAGGAACAACGATGACAAATCTAAAAAAGCGCGAGCGAGCGAAAACCAATGCATCGTTAATCTCTATGGTGCAACGCTTTTCAGATATCACCATCATGTTTGCCGGGCTATGGCTGGTTTGCGAAGTGAGCGGACTGTCATTCCTCTACATGCACCTGTTGGTGGCGCTGATTACGCTGGTGGTGTTCCAGATGCTGGGCGGCATCACCGATTTTTATCGCTCATGGCGCGGTGTTCGGGCAGCGACAGAATTTGCCCTGCTGCTACAAAACTGGACCTTAAGCGTGATTTTCAGCGCCGGACTGGTGGCGTTCAACAATGATTTCGACACGCAACTGAAAATCTGGCTGGCGTGGTATGGGCTGACCAGTATCGGACTGGTGGTTTGCCGTTCATGTATTCGCATTGGGGCGGGCTGGCTGCGTAATCATGGCTATAACAAGCGCATGGTCGCCGTAGCGGGGGATTTAGCCGCCGGACAAATGCTGATGGAGAGCTTCCGTAATCAGCCGTGGTTAGGGTTTGAAGTGGTGGGCGTATACCACGACCCAAAACCGGGCGGCGTTTCTAACGACTGGGCGGGCAATCTGCAACAACTGGTCGAGGATGCGAAAGCGGGCAAGATTCATAACGTCTATATCGCGATGCAGATGTGCGACGGCGCGCGAGTGAAAAAACTGGTCCATCAACTGGCGGACACCACCTGTTCGGTGCTGCTGATCCCCGATGTCTTTACCTTCAACATTCTCCATTCACGCCTCGAAGAGATGAATGGCGTACCGGTGGTGCCGCTGTATGACACGCCGCTTTCCGGGGTTAACCGCCTGCTCAAACGTGCGGAAGACATTGTGCTGGCGACGCTTATCCTGCTGCTGATCTCCCCGGTGCTGTGCTGCATTGCGCTGGCGGTGAAACTGAGCTCACCGGGGCCGGTTATTTTCCGCCAGACTCGCTACGGCATGGATGGCAAACCGATCAAAGTGTGGAAGTTCCGATCCATGAAAGTGATGGAGAACGACAAAGTGGTGACTCAGGCGACGCAGAACGATCCGCGCGTCACCAAAGTGGGGAACTTTCTGCGCCGCACCTCGCTGGACGAATTGCCGCAGTTTATCAATGTGCTGACTGGCGGGATGTCGATTGTCGGTCCACGTCCGCACGCGGTGGCGCATAACGAACAGTATCGACAGCTCATTGAAGGCTACATGCTGCGCCATAAGGTGAAACCGGGCATTACCGGCTGGGCGCAGATTAATGGCTGGCGTGGCGAAACCGACACGCTGGAGAAAATGGAAAAACGCGTCGAGTTCGACCTTGAGTACATCCGCGAATGGAGCGTCTGGTTCGATATCAAAATCGTTTTCCTGACGGTATTCAAGGGCTTCGTTAACAAAGCGGCATATTGATATGAGCTTACGTGAAAAAACCATCAGCGGCGCGAAGTGGTCGGCGATTGCCACGGTGATCATCATCGGCCTCGGGCTGGTGCAGATGACCGTGCTGGCGCGGATTATCGACAACCACCAGTTCGGCCTGCTTACCGTGTCGCTGGTGATTATCGCGCTGGCAGATACGCTTTCTGACTTCGGTATCGCTAACTCGATTATTCAGCGAAAAGAAATCAGTCACCTGGAACTTACCACGTTGTACTGGCTGAACGTCGGGCTGGGGCTTGTGGTGTGCGTGGCGGTGTTTTTGTTGAGTGATCTCATTGGTGACGTGCTGAACAACCCAGACCTGGCACCGTTGATTAAAATATTGTCGCTGGCGTTTGTGGTGATCCCCCACGGACAGCAGTTCCGCGCGTTGATGCAAAAAGAGCTGGAGTTCAACAAAATCGGCATGATCGAAACCAGCGCGGTGCTGGCGGGCTTCACTTTTACGGTGGTTAGCGCCCATTTCTGGCCACTGGCGATGACCGCGATCCTCGGTTATCTGGTCAATAGTGCGGTAAGAACGCTGCTGTTTGGCTACTTTGGTCGCAAAATTTATCGCCCCGGTCTGCATTTCTCGCTGGCGTCGGTGGCACCGAACTTACGCTTTGGTGCCTGGCTGACGGCGGACAGCATCATCAACTATCTCAATACCAACCTTTCAACGCTGGTGCTGGCGCGTATTCTCGGCGCGGGCGTGGCAGGGGGATACAACCTGGCGTACAACGTGGCCGTTGTGCCGCCGATGAAGCTGAACCCAATCATCACCCGCGTGTTGTTTCCGGCATTTGCCAAAATTCAGGACGACACCGAAAAGCTGCGCGTTAACTTCTACAAGCTGCTGTCGGTAGTGGGGATTATCAACTTTCCGGCGCTGCTGGGGCTGATGGTGGTGTCGAATAACTGTGTACCGCTGGTCTTTGGTGAGAAGTGGAACAGCATTATTCCGGTGCTGCAATTGCTGTGTGTGGTGGGGCTGCTGCGCTCAGTGGGGAACCCGATTGGTTCGCTGCTGATGGCGAAAGCGCGGGTCGATATCAGCTTTAAATTCAACGTATTCAAAACCTTTATGTTTATTCCGGCGATTGTTATTGGTGGGCAGATGGCGGGCGCAATCGGCGTCACGCTTGGTTTCCTGCTGGTGCAGATTATCAACACCATTCTGAGCTATTTCGTGATGATTAAACCGGTGCTCGGTTCCAGTTATCGTCAGTACATCCTGAGTTTGTGGCTGCCGTTTTATCTCTCGCTGCCGACACTGGTGGTCAGTTATGCGCTGGGCCTATTGCTGAAAGGGCAACTGGCGCTGGGGATGCTGCTGGCGGTGCAAATAGCCGCGGGCGTGCTGGCGTTTGTGGTGATGATTGTGCTGTCGCGCCATCCGCTGGTGGTGGAAGTGAAGCGTCAGTTTTGTCGCAGCGAAAAAATGAAAATGCTTTTACGGGCGGGGTGAATGGCTATCCCCGTAAGGTCGTGCGCATTTTCCCCCTCACCCTAACCCTCTCCCCAGGGGGCGAGGGGACTGATCGAGCACAGCTTTGAATATGTCACCGGTTTAACTCTTAATCATCAACCATAGCACCGACGCAATTTAGAACTCCTTTTGAGGTCATAATGAAATTACTTATTCTGGGCAACCACACTTGCGGCAATCGTGGCGACAGCGCCATCCTGCGCGGCTTACTTGATGCCATCAACATCCTCAATCCACACGCCGAAGTGGACGTGATGAGCCGCTATCCGGTCAGTTCTTCCTGGCTGCTCAACCGCCCGGTAATGGGCGATCCGCTGTTCCTGCAAATGAAAAAACACAACAGCGCGGCGGGCGTTGTCGGGCGCGTTAAAAAAGTCCTCCGTCGCCGCTATCAGCATCAGGTATTGCTCTCACGCGTCACCGACACTGGCAAGCTGCGTAATATCGCCATCGCCCAGGGATTCACTGACTTCGTGCGCCTGCTGTCAGGTTACGACGCCATTATTCAGGTCGGCGGATCGTTTTTTGTCGATCTCTACGGCGTGCCGCAGTTTGAACACGCGCTTTGCACTTTCATGGCGAAAAAGCCGCTATTTATGATTGGTCACAGCGTTGGTCCATTCCAGGATGAGCAATTTAACCAACTGGCGAACTACGTTTTTGGTCACTGCGACGCACTGATCCTGCGCGAATCGGTCAGCCTTGATTTGATGAAACGCAGCAATATCACCACCGCAAAAGTCGAACATGGCGTCGATACTGCGTGGCTGGTCGATCACCACACAGAAGACTTCACCGCCAGCTATGCCGTTCAACACTGGCTGGACGTTGCCGCACAACAGAAAACGGTAGCAATTACCCTGCGCGAACTGGCACCGTTCGACAAACGTCTCGGCACCACTCAGCAAGCGTATGAAAAAGCCTTTGCCGGGGTGGTCAATCGCATTCTCGACGAAGGGTATCAGGTGATTGCGCTCTCCACCTGTACGGGTATCGACAGCTATAACAAAGACGACCGCATGGTGGCGCTCAATCTTCGCCAGCACATCAGCGATCCTGCCCGTTACCACGTGGTGATGGATGAACTCAACGATCTGGAAATGGGCAAAATTCTGGGGGCCTGTGAACTCACCGTCGGTACGCGCCTGCACTCTGCCATTATCTCGATGAACTTTGCCACTCCGGCGATTGCCATCAACTATGAACATAAATCCGCCGGGATTATGCAACAACTGGGGCTACCAGAGATGGCAATTGATATCCGTCATTTATTAGACGGCAGCCTGCAAGCGATGGTTGCGGATACCTTAGGCCAGCTTCCGGCACTGAACACGCGACTTAACGAAGCCGTCAGTCGCGAACGTCAGACGGGAATGCAGATGGTGAAATCTGTGCTTGAACGCATCGGGGAGGCGAAATGAAGGTCGGCTTCTTTTTACTGAAATTTCCACTGTCGTCGGAAACCTTCGTCCTCAATCAAATTACCGCGTTTATTGATATGGGCTTTGAGGTGGAGATTGTCGCGCTGCAAAAAGGCGACACACAAAACACCCACGCGGCATGGACAAAATATAACCTTGCCGCCAGAACCCGCTGGTTACAGGACGAGCCACAAGGCAAAGTGGCGAAACTGCGCCACCGCGCCAGCCAGACGTTGCGCGGTATTCATCGTAAAAATACCTGGCAGGCGCTTAACCTCAAACGCTATGGTGCTGAGTCGCGGAACCTGATTTTGTCTGCCATTTGCGGCCAGGTCGCAACACCGTTTCATGCCGATGTGTTTATCGCTCATTTTGGCCCTGCTGGGGTAACCGCGGCAAAACTACGCGAACTGGGTGTCATTCGCGGCAAAATTGCCACTATCTTCCACGGTATTGATATCTCCAGTCGGGAAGTGCTCAACCACTACACTCCCGAATATCAACAACTGTTTCGCCGTGGCGACCTGATGTTACCAATAAGCAATCTGTGGGCCGGAAGGCTGCAAAAAATGGGCTGCCCGAGGGAAAAAATCGCCGTATCGCGCATGGGCGTGGACATGACGCGTTTTAGCCCGCGTCCGGTGAAAGCGCCCGCAACGCCGCTGGAAATCATCTCCGTCGCACGCTTAACCGAGAAAAAAGGCCTGCATGTGGCGATTGAAGCCTGCCGCCAGTTGAAAGAGCAGGGCGTGGCATTTCGCTATCGCATCCTCGGCATTGGCCCGTGGGAACGACGCCTGCGCACCCTCATCGAACAATATCAACTGGAAGATGTGATAGAGATGCCGGGCTTTAAACCGAGCCATGAAGTGAAAGCGATGCTCGATGACGCGGATGTCTTCCTGTTGCCATCGGTTACAGGTGCGGATGGCGATATGGAAGGTATTCCGGTGGCGCTAATGGAAGCGATGGCGGTTGGCATTCCGGTTGTTTCTACTCTGCACAGCGGAATACCGGAACTGGTGGAGGCCGATAAATCCGGTTGGCTGGTGCCTGAGAACGATGCCTGTGCACTGGCGCAACGACTGGCGGCGTTTAGCCAACTGGACACCGACGAACTTACTACGGTTGTCAAACGTGCGCGCGAAAAAGTCGAACACGATTTTAACCAGCAGGTGATCAATCGAGAACTCGCCAGCTTGCTGCAGGCTTTATAGAGGAGAACGTATGCCATTTAAAAAACTCTCCCGACGCACCTTCCTGACGGCAAGCTCGGCGCTTGCCTTCCTCCATACCCCTTTCGCTCGCGCGCTTCCCGCCCGACAAATCGTTAACATTAACGACTACAACCCACACGACTGGATCGCCTCATTTAAACAAGCCTTCAGCGAAGGGCAAACGGTCGTCGTGCCTGCCGGATTCGTTTGTGAAAATATCAACACCGGCATCTTCATTCCTCCTGGCAAAACGTTGCACATCCTTGGAAGCCTGCGCGGCAACGGCAGAGGGCGTTTTGTCTTACAAGACGGCAGCCAGGTGACAGGGGAGAAGGGCGGCCGTATGCATAACATCACCCTGGATGTGCGCGGTTCTGACTGCATCATCAAAGGGCTGGCGATGAGCGGTTTTGGCCCGGTAACGCAGATTTATATCGGCGGCAAAAATAAACGGGTCATGCGCAACCTGACCATCGATAATCTCACCGTTAACCACGCTAATTACGCTATTTTGCGCCAGGGATTTCATAACCAGATAATCGGTGCCAACATCACCAATTGTAAGTTCAGTGACTTACAAGGCGACGCCATTGAATGGAACGTGGCAATTAACGACAGTGATATTTTGATATCTGACCATGTCATCGAGCGCATCAACTGTACTAACGGCAAAATCAACTGGGGCATTGGCATAGGTCTTGCGGGAAGTACCTACGATAACAACTACCCGGAAGACCAGGCAGTGAAAAACTTTGTCGTTGCGAATATCACGGGATCAGATTGTCGGCAACTGATCCATGTTGAAAATGGTAAACATTTTGTTATCCGTAATATCAAAGCTCGTAATATCACGCCGGATTTCAGTAAGAAAGCAGGTATTGATAACGCCACAGTTGCTATTTATGGTTGTGACAACTTTGTGATTGATAATATTGAAATGATTAATAGTGCCGGGATGTTAATCGGCTATGGGGTAATTAAAGGCAAATATCTCTCGATACCGCAGAATTTCCGAGTGAATGATATTCAACTGGATAATACTCATCTTGCTTATAAATTGCGCGGCATCCAAATCTCCGCCGGGAATGCTGTCTCCTTTGTGGCGCTGACTAACATTGAGATGAAGCGTGCGTCGCTGGAGTTACACAACAAACCGCAACATCTTTTTATGCGAAATATCAATGTGATGCAGGAATCCTCAGTTGGACCCGCATTGAGCATGAACTTTGACATGCGCAAAGACGTTCGCGGCGTGTTTATGGCGAAAAAAGAAACACTGCTGTCTCTTGCAAATGTTCATGCGGTGAATGAAAAAGGACAAATCTCCGTCGATATCGACAGGATTAATCACCATATTGTTAATGTGGAGAAGATTAACTTTAGATTGCCAGAACGGAGGGAGTAGATTTGCGACCATTCATAAACTTACTGGATATAATGTTCTAAAAGATTATAATCCTCACACTAACTGTTAAAGCTGGGGCTGGGCAGCATTGACTACTCAGGGAAGGTACTCATCTTTATCTTGTGTTTCTTACGTAACAACCAGACTAAAGTGATTTATGAACGATAACGTTTTGCTCATAGGAGCTTCCGGATTCGTAGGAACCCGACTACTTGAAACGGCAATTGCTGACTTTAATATCAAGAACCTGGACAAACAGCAGAGCCACTTTTATCCAGAAATCACACAGATTGGCGATGTTCGTGATCAACAGGCACTCGACCAGGCGTTAGCCGGTTTTGACACTGTTGTACTACTGGCAGCGGAACACCGCGATGACGTCAGCCCTACTTCTCTCTATTATGATGTCAACGTTCAGGGTACCCGCAATGTGCTGGCGGCCATGGAAAAAAATGGCGTTAAAAATATCATCTTTACCAGTTCCGTTGCTGTTTATGGTTTGAACAAACACAACCCTGACGAAAACCATCCACACGACCCTTTCAACCACTACGGCAAAAGTAAGTGGCAGGCAGAGGAAGTGCTGCGTGAATGGTATAACAAAGCACCAACAGAACGTTCATTAACCATCATCCGTCCTACCGTTATCTTCGGTGAACGCAACCGCGGTAACGTCTATAACTTGCTGAAACAGATCGCTGGCGGCAAGTTTATGATGGTGGGCGCAGGGACTAACTATAAGTCCATGGCTTATGTTGGAAACATTGTTGAGTTTATCAAGTACAAACTGAAGAATGTTGCCGCAGGTTATGAGGTTTATAACTATGTTGATAAGCCAGACCTGAACATGAACCAGTTGGTTGCTGAAGTTGAACAAAGCCTGAACAAAAAGATCCCTTCTGTGCACTTGCCTTACCCACTAGGAATGCTGGGTGGATATTGCTTTGATATCCTGAGCAAAATTACGGGCAAAAAATACGCTGTCAGCTCTGTGCGCGTGAAAAAATTCTGCGCAACAACACAGTTTGACGCAACGAAAGTGCATTCTTCAGGTTTTGTGGCACCGTATACGCTGTCGCAAGGTCTGGATCGAACTCTGCAGTATGAATTCGTTCATGCCAAAAAAGACGACATAACGTTTGTTTCTGAGTAATGCAGACGAGTCAGAGAAAAAAGGACCAGGTTGGACTACTATTATTCGGAAAGAGGTACTGATTAAATTATCAGTATGCGGAATTCCGAGTAATCCGAGTAACCCAGATGCTGATGGTGTGTAGTGTTATCGTAAGGTTTAATCAAAGTTATGCGGAACTAAGCTTTGGTATATAGCCATAACGTTTGGCTAACCTATGGCAATAATTTACGCACTATCAGCCACTTAGAGGTAGGAAAAGAATGACGAATTTAAAAGCAGTTATACCGGTAGCAGGTCTTGGGATGCATATGTTGCCTGCCACTAAGGCGATTCCCAAAGAGATGCTACCGATCGTCGACAAGCCAATGATTCAGTACATTGTTGACGAGATTGTGGCTGCAGGGATCAAAGAAATCCTCCTGGTAACTCACGCGTCCAAGAACGCGGTCGAAAACCACTTCGACACCTCTTATGAATTAGAATCTCTCCTTGAACAGCGCGTGAAGCGTCAACTGCTGGCGGAAGTACAATCTATCTGTCCGCCGGGCGTGACCATTATGAACGTGCGTCAGGGTGAACCTTTAGGTTTGGGCCACTCCATTTTGTGTGCACGCCCCGTCATTGGCGACAACCCATTTGTCGTGGTGCTGCCGGACGTTGTGATCGACGACGCCAGCGCCGACCCGTTGCGTTACAACCTTGCTGCCATGATTGCGCGCTTCAATGAAACGGGCCGTAGCCAGGTGCTGGCAAAACGTATGCCGGGTGACCTCTCTGAATACTCCGTCATCCAGACCAAAGAACCGCTGGATCGTGAAGGTAAAGTCAGCCGCATTGTTGAATTTATCGAAAAACCGGATCAGCCGCAGACGCTGGACTCAGACATCATGGCCGTTGGTCGCTATGTGCTTTCTGCCGATATTTGGCCGGAACTTGAACGCACTCAACCTGGTGCATGGGGGCGTATTCAGCTGACTGATGCTATTGCTGAGCTGGCAAAAAAACAATCCGTTGATGCAATGCTGATGACTGGCGACAGTTACGACTGCGGTAAAAAAATGGGCTATATGCAGGCGTTTGTGAAGTATGGACTACGCAACTTGAAAGAAGGGGCGAAGTTCCGCAAAGGTATTGAGAAGCTGTTAATCGAATAATGAAAATCTGACCGAATGTAACGGGTGATAAGAAAATTATAACGGCGGTGAAGATTGGTGGGGCTAATTGTACTCATTGCCTCATTCTTTCTTTATACCGTTCTAAATATGAGTAACAATAACTTTTCAATAGGCATTTATTGTGGGAGGCTGAGATTTTCTCCATCTCTGAAGCGATTTGGTAAAACGTTCAGAGTTAAGCTTTTCGAACTAACCATAACGGTTAATGCTAGTTACAATTAGGACATGCATGCAGTACGCTGGTAGCTGTTGAGCCAGGGGCGGTAGCGTGAATTAAATGTTTATCCCATATTACTTAACAAATTGTAAACTATCGTGCAAAATAAGACTTGTTAAGTACGTAGGCTCGTTATGTTAAAAAACATCATCTATTTATTAAGCGTTCAAGGTGGCAATTATATATTTCCATTGGTCACACTGCCTTATCTTGTCAGGATCCTTGAACCTACAGGATACGGGATATATGGGTATAGTTTTGCTGTGGTCCAATATTTTATATTATTTATTGATTACGGATTTAACTACTCAGCGCCCAAAATCATATCAATATCAAGGGAAAATACTGATTCCATAAGTAAAGTTTTTTGGAATGTAACGTTTATCAAAATAATTGCAGCATCTCTTGGTTTGTTAATTATTTATTTAATTTCGGAATTGAATATCATTGATTACCAAATTAAATTTATCATTCTTGCATACATATCTGTCGTAGGAAATTTAATATATCCAGTATGGTTTTTTCAAGGGCTGGAAAAAATGTTAGGAATAGCGATAAGTATGTTTTCCGCACGCTTACTTACACTATGTTTAACATTTTTATTGGTTAAAAGTGAAAAGGATCTTGGTATAGCGATAACAATACAATCATCAATAACAGTTATTGCAGGTATAATATCTACATATTTTTTATTTTCTCTTAAAAAAATAATATGGGTACCACCATCCTTATCCAAAATGAAAGAGTTAATTTATGATGGATGGCATTACTTCATTTCCTCTGCAGCAATAAGCCTTTATACTACTAGTTCAACAATAATATTAGGTGCATTATCAGGAACAACTGCAGTGGGATATTTTATCGCTGCAGATAAAATTAGGCTTGCACTACAAGGCGTTATTGGTCCTATAACCCAAGCTGTTTTTCCTAGAGTAACTTATATAATGAAGGATAATCATGACGATGGACTATTATTAGCCAGGAAAGTGTTTCGATGGCAATTTTCACTGATGTTAGTACTTTCTATATTTCTTTACTTTTTTGCAGACGATATAATTTTAATCATGTATGGAAAAACGTATCATGAATCTTTAGAAATACTCAAGGTTTTAGCTTTTACTCCAGCAATAGTTACGGTAAGTAATTATATTGCAATTTTAGTAATGATCCCTATTGGTATGAAAAAAGAGTTTACAAAAATTATTACTACCAGTGGATTAATAGGCCTACTGATAATTACTTATTTGACTAATGAATACTCAGGAGTTGGTACAGCAATAGGAGTTATTTCAACTGAGTTTATAATAATGGCGAGATTTTACTTTTTGATTAAGAAAACAAATAAATTAAATAATTTAAATTTATTGTAGGGCTAACAATGAATAAACCAACTTTAACAATAGTTACCGTTGTGTACAATGGCGAAATGTATATCGAAGATACTATAAAAAGTGTCTTATCACAAAACTGCAATGATGACATTGAATATATTATAATTGATGGTGCATCAACGGATAATACTCTAAATATTGTTAATTCTTACAAAAATGAAATTTCATATATCATTTCTGAAAATGATAATGGTATATATGATGCAATGAATAAAGGTGTGTTAAAAGCATCTGGAAATTATATAGGATTTATAAACGCTGATGATTTTTATAATAAAGATGTATTATGTCAAGTAATAAAAGTAATGAAAGAAAATAAATATGATGTTATTTATGGAAATATGTCTTTGGTAGAGGCTGATAGCTTGGATGTTATTCAGGTCCGGAGGCCGAAAGACTGGAAACTACATATAGATATGAATTTAAGCCATCCGGCCACATTTATTAAAAAAGATATCCACAGAGAAAATTTATTTAATACTAGCTATAAAATTGCTTCTGATTATGATCTTTTGCTAAAATTGAAGAAACAAGGTTATATCTTTCATTATATTGATAAAAATATCTCTTCGATGAGAAATGCCGGCCTTAGCGCTAAAAATGTAAAATTAGCATTGGAGGAAGCGAGACAAATCCGAAAGAAAAGAAACGGGAAATTATATGCGGCGTTAGCAGATATTTACCTATTTATGAGAAAAGTTATAAAAAGATGATTAATAGAAACATAAAAATTAGTGCTTCATTTATTTCAATAATTTATTTGCCTCTTGCTTTATTATTAGCAATGATTGAAATGATTAATGGGGCCAGATGGAGTGTTTATGTATGTTCATTTATGCTAGGGGTACTAGCATTTTTGTTAATACCTTATGAAAATTGGGATTTGACTAGGCATTATGAAACATATTTATATGTTAGTCAAACATCACTAAACAAAGTTTTTGAAAATAGTGACAATAGATATATTACAATAAATACTGTTATTTATTTATTTAAATCTTTAGGAATAAAAAAAGAATTTTTACCTTTTTTTTCAACATTTTTATCATATATTTTTTATTTTAATATATATGTTAATTACATTAAAAAATACAATCCGGAATTATCTCATAGATGTATATATTTATATATTCTAATAAGCGTAATCCCATTTTTTGCTATAGCTAGTTCATTGCGGCAATATCTTGCATTTAGTATTATGCTTTATATGATTGTACAGTATTTCACCAGTGAAAATAATAGGTATAAGTCACAAAAAATTATATTTTCTGCAATTATTTCATGTTGTATTCATCCCAGCGCAATACTATTGCTAGGTGTTTTTTTTGTCAGCAAATTAATAAGACTTAACAAAACAATATTGTATTTAATAATATTAGTTCTAATCCTTAACCATGATGGATTAATATCTTCTTTGCTATTTCAATTGATTAGGCCATTATTGGAAAGCTTAGGTTTTTACTTTCCCGAATATATGGACTCTGTAACCATAGGCATAAGCAATAGCTTGCTGAGCACTAATGAATATATCTTGAATAAGATCATATTACCGTCAGTATTTTTTATTTTTACTTTTATCTATTTAATTTTATTTAATAAAAAAATGACGAGGCAAGAGTCACAAATCAAAAATTTTTGCAGTTTACTTCTTTTGCTGATATGCCTTTTATCGTTATCGCCTGATTTATTTTATCGATTTTCCATTTTCTGGGTGTTATTATATAGTTATATATTTTTCTCCTACGATATTAATAAAATTAGCAAACTATGTAAGCATCTGATCTTCTTAATACTCATTGCCGCATGTTCAATCATAAATTTGGCACAGGCAAATATGGGTAAAGATATTATTTATGTGTCTTGGTGCGATATATTGTATAAGCCCTCATTATTCCTATTCAATAAAGAAGTTAAATCAGCAGAATATATAAGAGTGAGTCAATAAAATGTCCATTGGAGTCTTTAAGCTGTATAAAAATAAAATAGGTGGCACTGAGAAAGCAGTTGAAAATCTAATTGATATATTAACTAAAAACAGCCTACAAGTGAGATGTTTTTCAGCAATAAACGCACAAGAGATACAAGTTAGAGAAGATAATCGGAAAAACTACTTATTCCAAGACAATACTGCATATGAAGAAAGCAAATTAAGGTTTTACATTAAATATTTGTTTTTTTTGAGTGCCAAAAGTAAAGACCTTGAATTAATAATTTCCACGGATATAGCTACATCATCATTATTGTTATTGATTGGTTTTTTTCGGTATAATAAGAATAAAATTATTTGCTGGGAACATTATCCATTTGACAAGAATAGTATTTTTTGGAGAAAAGTATTTAAATTTCTTTTGTCTCTTAATAAAAAAGCTGTAGTAGTTTGTAATTCTCACAAGGAAAAAGATAAGTTTAGTTTTTGTAAAAGGGTTGTAATTATACCAAATTCAATCAAAAAGCAAAAATATAAGCGCATACATCAAGGAAAAGAAACTCTTGATTTGATTTATATTGGTCGGATTGTTAAAGATAAAGGAGTTCAAAGGTTAATTAATGCAGTAATAAATCACCCGTCTACAAAAAAGTATGTTTTACACATTGTAGGAGGTGGTCAAGAGCTGGAGTATCTCAAATCTAAATATAAGAATAACAACCAAATACACTTTCATGGGCCGAGTTTAAACACAGATGTTTTTTTGGCAAAAAGTGATGTTTTTGTATCCGGTTCATACTTTGAATGTTTTCCTGTTACAATACTTGAAGCTATGTCCTACGGATTACCTGTAATTTCAATGGATATATCTGGAGGGACAAGTAGCGTGATTTCTTCATCGGGTGGCGGATTTGTGTGTCAATCTCAAATTGAATTTCAGGAAAAACTAACTTACTTTGAAGATAATGTTAAACGAACCGAACACGGAAATGCAGGATTCCTATTCGTGAATAGACATTATTCAGAAGAAATAGTTAGTGCTCAGTGGATGAGTTTGATCAATCGAGCCAATAGTCAAGAAAATTAAGGTATTGGAGCTATTAAAGTATGAGCATACTTGTGACTGGTGGGGCTGGCTATATTGGCTCACATGCTATATTAACTTTATTGCAAAATGGATATGATGTTATATCGCTAGATAATTATTGCAATTCCTCTCCAAAATCTCTAGAACGAGTAGAGGAAATTTGCTTATCTAAGATAAAAAAATTACGTGGTGATATTAGAGATAGACATATATTAAAAAATATCTTTTCAAAATATAATGTTTCTACTGTAATACATTTTGCGGGTTTAAAATCTGTTAACGAGTCCATTAAAAAACCATTAGAATATTACGACACAAATCTTTTGGGGACTCTAATATTACTTGATGAAATGCAGAAAGCGAATATTTCTAATCTAATTTTTAGTTCGTCTGCTACTGTCTATGGCAATCCTCATTATGTTCCAATATCTGAAAAACACCCTGTCGGTGAGGTGATCAATCCGTACGGTCGTTCAAAGTTTATGGTGGAACATATATTGCGTGATTTTTGTAACGCGAATAGCGACGCAAATATCACAATACTAAGATATTTTAATCCTGTAGGTGCTCATGAGACTGGATTAATTGGAGAAGATCCTTTAGGAACTCCTAATAACCTGTTTCCCTATGTTGCGCAAGTCGCAATTGGAAAATTACCCTATCTAAATGTTTTTGGTAATAAATATATGACAAAAGATGGAACAGGTGTAAGAGATTATATCCATGTAGTCGATTTAGTTGAGGGGCATCTTGCCGCTTTAAAAAATCTCAATAAAAACCGGGGGCTTAAAGTTTTTAATTTAGGCACTGGTCAAGGTTATAGTGTGTTAGATATCATCGACGCTTTTAAACTGGAAACAGGACGCGATATACCTTTCCGTATCGTTTCTGAGCGAAATGGAGATGTGGCTGAATGTTGGTCCGATCCTTCCTTAGCAAACGAGCAGCTAAGTTGGGTTGCTAAAAGGACTCTTAATAATATGGTGGAAGATGCATGGAGATGGCAAACAATGAATCCAAATGGATATAAAGAGTAAATTGAAACAATTATAATCATCCATTTCATTGCTTACTGTATTGTTATCTGTATATATGAAAACAAAAAATGAAAATATTATATGATGGGATTGTGAAAAGTTTACAATCATATGGTGGTATCACTGTATACTTTGAAGAAATCATTAAGAGATTAAAAAATGATGAATACAAATTCATTCAATTTAATGATAAAAATGAAAATCACAATGATGATCTCCATCGGCCATGCCGGTTTTTAGAACGATATAGATGTTTTGAAGCATTAAAAAGTGATTCAGATTACAGTATATTTCATTCTACATATTATCGGGTTCCGAAAGATGGGGAATATGCGGTTGTGACCACGGTCCACGATTTCACATATGAATTGTATATGAAAGGACTTCGGCGCAATGTTCATAGCTTACAAAAAAGATGGGCTGTGAAAAATAGCGATGCAATCATTTGTGTCTCTAATAATACAGCCAAGGATTTAATTAATTTCTTTAAGGTTGATGAAAAAAAGATACATGTTATTCATAATGGTGTATCGGAAGATTATAGACACTTAAATCTAGAAAAAGAAAATTTTGTGCTTTTTGTCGGTGCTCGTTCAGGATATAAAAATTTTGAGCTTGCAGTTAAAGCAGTTTCTAAACTTTTTGATACTAATCTTAAAATAGTCGGCGGAGGTGGTTTAAATAAAGCAGAAATGAAGTTACTATCTGAATATCTTCCAGAAAGATTCCAGTACTTAGGGAAGGTATCAAATGAAAAACTAAATATATTATATAATTCGGCTTATTGCTTAATCTATCCTTCAGAATATGAAGGGTTTGGAATTCCCTTGCTTGAGGCTATGCGAACTGGCTGTCCTGTGATAGCCGTAAATAGATCATCAATACCCGAGGTTGTGGGGGATAGTGCGATTTTAGTCGAAGAAGTATCAATTGAAAGTTTATTCTCAGCTTTATTAAGTGTAGAAGCTAACGCTAATGAATTAAAAAATAAAGGATTAGCGCAATCTAATAAATTTTCATGGGGGAAGTGTTTCTCCGAAACATATAATCTATATAAATCACTATCTAAGTTTTGAGAGGTTATTTATGTGTAAGAAAGCTTTAATTACAGGAATTACCGGGCAAGATGGTTCCTACTTGGCAGAATTTCTGCTTAAAAAAGGCTATGAGGTTCATGGAATAAAACGTCGATCTTCCTTGTTTAATACTGACCGTATTGATCATATATATCAAGACCCACACCATCGTAATTTAAAATTACAACTTCATTATGGTGATTTAACAGATACTTCTAATTTGACTCGGATATTATCTGAAGTTCAACCTGATGAAGTTTATAATCTTGGCGCAATGAGTCACGTAGCTGTTTCCTTCGAATCCCCAGAATATACAGCTGATGTTGATGCTATAGGTACTTTACGATTATTGGAAGCTATTCGTTTTTTGGGATTAGAAAAAAAAACCCGATTTTATCAGGCGTCAACCTCTGAATTGTATGGATTAGTTCAGGAAGTTCCACAAAAAGAGACAACGCCGTTCTATCCTCGTTCACCTTATGCCGTAGCTAAACTGTATGCATATTGGATCACTGTAAACTATCGTGAATCTTATGGAATGTATGCATGTAACGGTATTTTGTTCAATCATGAATCCCCACGTCGTGGGGAAACGTTTGTAACACGTAAAATCACACGTGCTATAGCTAATATTTCGCAGGGAATAGAAAAATGCTTATATCTTGGCAACATGGATTCTTTACGTGATTGGGGGCATGCGAAAGATTATGTTCGTATGCAATGGATGATGCTTCAACAAGACCAGCCAGAAGACTTTGTTATTGCCACCGGCAAACAAATATCTGTACGTGAATTTGTCCGTATGTCTGCTAAAGAAGTTGGACTTGAACTTGAGTTTTCCGGTACTGGTGTTGATGAGATTGCATTTGTTGTAAATAAAACATCAGATTGCGCCGTTGGTGTTAATATTGGTGATGTTATTGTTCGCGTTGACCCTCGTTATTTTCGACCAGCAGAAGTTGAAACTCTTCTTGGTGATCCAACAAAAGCAAAAAATGTCTTGGGTTGGGAGCCAGAGATTACAGTTGAAGAAATGTGTGCAGAAATGGTGGCTAGTGATTTAGAAAAAGCTAAACAGCATGCACTTCTTAAAAGCCATGGTTTTGACGTGGCAGTCTCTTTGGAGCGTTAAAGTATGACCAAGAAGCGAATTTTTGTGGCTGGACATCGTGGGATGGTTGGTTCTGCTATTTGTCGTCAATTATTAGCACGTAATGATGTTGAGTTAATTGTCAAAACTCACAAAGAACTCGATTTGACAGTTCAAAAGGATGTTGAATGTTTTTTTGAGCAAGAGAGAATAGATCAGGTTTACCTTGCAGCAGCAAAAGTAGGAGGAATTCATGCTAATAACACTTTTCCAGCTGAATTTATTTATCAGAACCTTCTTATTGAAAGCAATATTATTCACTCATCTTACAAAGCGGGCATAAAGAAACTATTATTCTTAGGGTCAAGTTGTATCTATCCAAAGTTTGCAGAACAGCCAATGAAAGAATCTGCACTTTTGACGGGAACTCTTGAGCCTACTAATGAGCCTTATGCTATTTCCAAAATAGCAGGTATAAAGCTATGTGAATCTTATAATCGCCAATATGGATGTGATTATCGCAGTGTAATGCCTACTAACTTATATGGTATGAATGATAATTTTCATCCCAATAACTCACATGTAATTCCAGCGCTTATGCGACGTTTTCATGAAGCAAAGGAACTTGGTTTAAATGAAGTGGTTGTCTGGGGAACGGGAACTCCAAAACGCGAGTTTTTATATGTTGATGATATGGCAGCTGCATCAGTATATGTGATGGAGCTTGATGATGAAATTTATAAAAAAAATACTCAACCAATGTTATCTCATATTAACGTAGGTACTGGTGTTGATTGTTCCATACGTGAAATGGCAGAAACAATGGCTTTAGTTGTTGGCTATGATGGAAAAATTGTTTTTGATATAACAAAACCAGATGGTTCGCCTCGTAAACTTATGGATGTTACACGCCTTGAGAATTTGGGTTGGAAATATCGTTATAATTTAAAACAAGGACTAGAATTAACATATAAATGGTTTATAAATAATCTTGACTCATTTAGGAGTTAATATTGAACAAGAGATTAGAAACAGAGTTATTTAAATCAATAGTTGAACATACTCCACTAATCTCGATAGACCTTATTATAAGAAACGAAGATGGTAAGGCGCTGCTTGGTCAGCGCCTTAATCGTCCAGCACAAAATTATTGGTTTGTGCCGGGGGGACGGATTCTTAAAGATGAGTCTTTCGAGAACGCATTCAAAAGAGTTACTTTTGAAGAATTGGGTGTTCAAATTAGCATTAATGAAGCAAAATTTCTTGGGATTTATGAACATTTCTACAGCGACAATTTTTCTGGGACTTGTTTTTCAACTCATTATGTCGTACACGGATATGAGATTAGTTTGATGCCACATCAAATTAACTATCCAACACTACAACATAGTACTTACAATTGGTTCGATATAGCCGAATTGTTAGCTAATTCCTCAGTTCATCAGTACACAAAAAATTATTTTAAGTGAAGGTTATTTATATGCTACTTCCTGTTGTAATGGCCGGTGGTTCTGGAACTAGATTGTGGCCACTTTCTCGAACACTATATCCTAAGCAATTCCTATCGTTAACTAGTCGTTTGACTATGCTACAAGAGACCTTAAGAAGGCTTGAAGGAGTTGAACATCGTCCTGCTCTGGTTATTTGTAATGAAGTTCATCGTTTTATCGTTGCAGAACAGATGCGTAATGTAAATTTAGCGAATAGTGGCATTTTACTAGAGCCGATAGGTCGTAATACAGCCCCCGCAGTTGCGCTTGCTGCTCTTAAAGCAATTTCATCAGGTGAGGATCCAATACTGCTTGTACTAGCAGCCGATCATGAAATACAAGACCAAAAGCGCTTTATATCGTCAATATTGGCTGCAAAAGAATTTGCAGAGGAAGGTAAGCTGGTAACTTTTGGTATTGTGCCAACCAAACCCGAAACTGGATATGGCTACATAAAAACCGGAGAAAATTTAAATGAATATGGTTTTAAAGTTTCTGCTTTTGTTGAAAAGCCTGAGCTAGATGTGGCCAAAAAATATCTTGAAGATGGAGATTATCTTTGGAATAGTGGAATATTCATGTTTAGGGCTTCTGTGTTTATTGATGAGTTGAATAAATTTAGACCAGACATACTAAAAATATGCCAACAAGCATTGAAGTCCTCTACACAAGATCTTGATTTTATCCGTATAGATAATGACTCATTTAGTTGTTGCCCTGAAGAATCCATTGATTACGCTGTTATGGAGAAAACAACAGAGGCTGTGGTAGTTCCATTAAATGCCCACTGGAGCGATGTTGGTTCTTGGTCTGCATTATGGGAAATTAGCAGAAAAGATAAAAGTGGAAATGCAATTAGAGGAGATGTATTAATTCATGATTCTTCTGACAGTTATCTTTACTCACAACATAGATTAATTGGTGTAGTAGGAGTTAAAGATTTAGTAGTTGTTGAAACTAAAGATGCTATTCTCGTTGCGCATAAAGATAAAGTTCAACAGGTAAAAAATATTGTAGAAAAACTTAAAGTTAATAACCGTACGGAATATCTGCAGCATCGTGAAATATTTAGGCCATGGGGCAGTCATGACTCTATAGCGGAAGGATCTCGATTTGAGGTTAAACATGTCGTTATTCATCCTGGACATAAAACTGCTAAACAGATTCATTACCATCGTACTGAGCATTGGATTGTTGTTTCTGGAACAGCAAAAGTCCATTATGAAGATGAAATATTTCTTGTTTCTGAAAATGAATCAACTTATATACCAATAGGTGTACCTCATTTTATTGAGAATCCAGGAAAGATCCCTTTGGAGATTATTGAGGTACGTTCAGGTGTCTACTTGGATGAAGATGATGTTGTTAGAATCTAAAATGATGCTGGATACTAATGCAACATTATTATTCGTAATGCTGTACTGACGTTATTTAATTATGATTATTATTGGATGTTAAAATGAAAGTCAGTATTATTACAGTGACTTATAATAGTGAAAAGACTTTAAGGGATACTTTAGAGTCAATAGAGTTGCAAACCTATAAAGATATAGAGTATATAATTATTGATGGTGGTTCTACAGATAATACGTTAAAACTAATTAACGAAGTATCAACAAGAGTAACCAAATGTCTATCAGAAAGCGATAACGGTATCTATGATGCTTTAAATAAAGGTATAAATTTATCTACGGGAGATATTATTGGATTCGTTCATTCTGATGACCTTTTAGCAAGACCTGATATTATTGAAACTATTGTAAGCCGTTTCCATGAGACAAAAGCGGATGTTGTATACGGTGATTTGGTTTTTTTCGAAAAAAACCAAATTGATATAATCAAACGATACTGGCGTAGTGGTCCTTTTAAACGTTCTAAGCTATCATTAGGCTGGGCACCACCGCATCCATCTTTCTATATGAGGAGGGAATTATATAAAGACGATGGATATTTTGATTTATCCTATAGGATTGCTGCAGACTATGATCAGATGGTCAGGATTTTGAAACGTGATGATATTAAAGTTATTTATGTTCCTCAAGTATTTGTAAAGATGAGATTGGGTGGGGAAAGTACCAGAATTGATAACGCGATATCAAGTACAAAGGAAATTGTAGAAGTTATGAAAAACCATAATGTAAATTGTCGAGTAACATTTCCATTAGATGTCTGTCTGCCATGGCATATACATCCTGATCTGGTAATGAAATATGCAAATGCAACTGTTTTTTGTCGCATAGTGCCTGGAAGCTTGCACATTCTTCAACAAGCAGTTCACTCAGGTTTACAGGTTCCAGTGTGATAGACTTCTTGTGTGTATCTACTTTCTCAAACTCCAGCAGCTGTGTGATGAGAGTGTGAAGCTTGCGCGTGTTGTTACGTGCCATATCCAGCAGCTGATGTGCCTCGACAGATAGTTCCTGTTGTTTTCCTAAATCTTCCAGTGGGGCCATAATCAGTGTAACCGGAGTTCTGATGTCGTGAGCCGTATCTATGAAGAATTTGATTTTGTCTTCATCATATTGCTTCTGAAGCTGGTTGCTCTTGAAGCGGAGGATAAAGTAAAAAATACCTCCTACCAGACAGATATATACTATCCATGCATACCATGAGTTCCACCAGGGCTGTGCGATTTGTATGGGTAGTGTCTGCTCGGATATAATTTCTCCATTACTTTTTCTCAAACTGCGTACTTTGAGTGTATATGTTCCGGGAGATACATTGGTATATCGTACAGATCCGTTTGAAGATAGATTACTCCATGACTTTTCGTATCCGTCTAAAATATACTGATAAGCAATGTCGTGCTGGAACCGATAGTTTATAGATTCGAAAGTAACGACAAACGAATTGTGGCTGTATCCCAGATGGACGTCCTTATCGACTAGCATCTGATAGATGCAGGGATGTAGCTGTCT
>ERZ773112.250-NODE-250-length-37098-cov-4.640499_pt1 | contig 37098 bp, 36 predicted proteins | sample MGYA00580566_ERZ773112 | MGnify/ENA primary metagenome ERZ773112 (study PRJEB29015, sample SAMEA2737842) | human gut metagenome | biome: human gut; feature: human-associated habitat; material: faeces | place: China | collected 2012 ... | reverse complement strand
TACATCATCTGTTTTTACTAATGGTTCTGCTCCTTGTGCAATTTGTCTAGCCCTTTTTGATGTTGCAATTACTAATTCATATCTGTTATCTACCTTCTCTAATAATTCTGCAACGCTTGGTTTTATCATCATAATTCAATTACCTTCTTTCCAATTTTCTACTATTATACCACGTTTTAGTGGCTTTGTCACTTTAAAATACTAAATTTATTCTATATTTTGTATTTGCTCTCTTATGTCCTCTAGCTCAACCTTTAAATCAATTACTGCTTTTGTTATTTCTCCACTTCCTGCTTTCGAACCTATTGTGTTAGTTTCTCTATTCATTTCCTGTATCATGAAATCTAGTTTCTTTCCAACCGGTCCATCACTATTTACTAATTCTTTAAATTGGACTATATGGCTATTCAAACGAGTTAATTCTTCTTCAATTGATGTTTTGTCTGCATATATTACTGCTTCTTGTGCAATTCTATTTTCATCAACAACATCAGTTTTTAGAATTTCTTTTACTCTTTTCTCTAATTTACTTACATATTCTTCGACTATGCCTTTAGAATTTTCGGCTATTTTATCAACTAAATTCTGTACTCTTTCTATTCTCACAAGTAAATCTTGTTTTATATTTTCGCCTTCTGCTTTTCTCATTTCTATTAAGCTATCCAATGCCATATTTAAACATTGTAAAGCCTCACTTGCAATTTCTTCATCATTGTCAGAATCTATCGAATTTAATATATCTGGAAGTTTTGCTATTTCAACAACACTAATATTTTCAGATAAATTGTTTTCATCGGCAATCTCTCTTAACTGCTTTATGTATTCTTTTGCAATTTCCTTGTTTAAAACAACATTCTTAGATTTATTACTAAAGTCGAAAAAGCTAACTAATACTTCAACTTTTCCTCTAGTAATTCTATTGGCAATTTGTTTTCTTATTTTATCTTCCATAAAACTTAGTCTCTTTGGAGATTTTACTGTTATATCACTATATTTATTATTTACAGTTTTTATTTCTATTATGTAGTTTTTACCGTTACTTTCTAAACTAGCTCTTCCAAAGCCTGTCATGCTTTTCATTGTTTGCAACATTCCTCCTTCAACATATAATTTCGAGTTGTAATTATGTTTAATATTTACTATTCTTCTGCGACAATCTCTTTAACATCACTTATTGTCTTTTTCCATTTTAATTTTTCACGTATATATATCGATATTGATTTTACAAGATAATACAATACGCCTATGCAAGCTACAATATTTGCTACTGCTATAAATTTGTCTTTATGTAATATGCATGTATATAATAATACAAAAGACATTATTGCTACAAATAACATTTCCACTCCATATAATGCTGTTTTATCATCATCTTTTCCATATGCAAACTCAAATAATATAATTGCAATTGCCAAAATTGATAAGCTGAATACCTTCAAATCTGTTATAAATGTTGGACCATCAATATTTAAAAAACCTATTCCGATTCCAATAAAATATAATGTTACAACGATTCCTAGAATAATATTTGAAAATACCTTTTTATATATTTTTTTCTTCTTACTTTTCTCCATTTATGTTGTCCTTAAAACTTCACTACTTCCGGTTCATGTGTAAATGATGAAAATGTAGCTGTCGCATTTTTAAAATAGAATACCTCTGTATTTCCATCATCTACCGAGTACATATTCTGTAAAGATGGATAAGCATCAAGCATAGACTGTCTTGCTTCTCTTCTGTCATCTTCTACAAGTTCTCCTACTACACGAAGCCACTCTCCATTCTTAAATACACAGATTTCTACCTTTGGGTTTGCGTGAATCTGTTTTGAAACATCCTTCACCTTTCCGGTCTGAATATACAGTTTTCCTTCAAAAACATGTGCTGTTCCAAAAGGTCTAACTCTTGGCTGGTCTCCTTCCACTGTTGCCAAATAATATGTCTCGGCTTCTTTTAAAAAATTTACTACTCGTTCCATTGTATAAACCTCCTGCTATTAAAATCTATCAATAATAGAATTATACCATTCCATCGCTTCTTATGCACTAATCAACCGTATCATAAAACCCCTGTTTCACATCATTCCAGACGTAAACCAGGGGTTTCTCTTATATCATTCTATACCATAGACAGTGCATATACTATCTATTCACTTTTACTCCGTCTCATAAAAGACTTTCTTATCCAGAGCTTTATTCTGATGTGCAACGATTGTTGTACATACGGCATCACCTGTGATATTAACAGCTGTTCTTGTCATATCAAGGATACGGTCAATACCCATGATCAGTCCGATTGCCTCAACCGGAAGTCCGACAGAGTTAAATACCATTGTCAGTGTAACCAGACCAACACTTGGTACTCCGGCTGTTCCGACAGATGCCAGTGTTGCTGTTCCGATAACTGTAATATAGTCTGCCATACTCAGATGGATTCCGAATGCCTGTGCTGCGAACACAACTGCAACACCCTGCATGATGGAAGTACCATCCATGTTGATCGTTGCTCCAAGCGGAATCGTAAAGGAAGAAATCTTCTTGGAAACTCCGACTTTCTTAGAAAGTGTTTCAATAGAAAGCGGGATTGTCGCATTTGATGTCGCTGTAGAGAATGCAAATGCCATAACCGGGAAGAATTTCTTGATGAAGCGGATCGGGTTCAGTCCTGTGAAAATCTTTAACAGAATCTGATATACTCCCAGACACTGGATCGCAAGTGCCAAAAGTACTGCGATCATGTATTTTGCCAGCGGAACAAATGCACTGAATCCGATTGTAGCAAAAGTACGGCTGATCAGGCAGAATACACCGATTGGTGCAAGGCTCATGATCATCATTGTCATTTCCATCATAATGTCATTGAACTGGCTGAAGAAGTTCGCAACTGTCTCTGCACGTTCACCCATCTTCGCAAGGATAACACCAATGATCAGCGCAAATACGATAACCTGAAGCATTGTTCCACTTGCCAGGGAATTGATCGGGTTGTCCGGAATGATATTTAGGATTGTATCTGTCAGGGAAGTTGCTTCCATTGTCTCAACTGTAGACGCACTTGTCTTGATTGCACTCATATCAAGTCCGATACCCGGATTGATCAGATTACCAACTGATAAAGCAACTGTTACAGCAAGAGCTGTTGTTGCGAGGTAGAATACCAATGTTCTGACACCTACTGTTCCGAGCTTCTTCGTATCTCCGATTGCCATACTTCCGCACACAAGGGAACAAAATACAAGCGGTACAACAAGCATCTTCATCAGACGGATGAATCCCTGTCCGATCACATAGAGGATTCCTTCTACAATAATATCATTTTTTACCTTGCTGTCTGGAATCAGATAACAAAGTACAATTCCAAAAACAGCACCTAAAAGCAGAGCAATGAAAATCTTGGTCGTCAGACCAATTTTCTTCTCTTTCTTTTCATCTTTCACATTCTTATTTTTCATTCTAATTCTCCGTTCTTTCTTTCATATACTCTTCTAATGACTCTTTCCAATCCGGCATATCATACATATCAATAATACGGAGAATGAAGTTGTCCAATACCGCATACGGTGGTCTGACAGAAGAAAGGTCTGACTGTTCTGTCGGAACTGCCTTTAATTCAACGTTTTTCCCTGACAATCTCAAGATCTCCTGAGCAAATTCGTAACGATTGCAGACTCCACTGCAAGTTACATGATAAGTACCATATTCATTCGTACTGATCAGATACAGGATCATTCTTGCGAGATCTTTGGCACTTGTCGGGGAACCAAACTGATCTCCTGCTACAGAAAGTGTTTTTCCCTGTTCTGCCACTTCGAGCACACGGTTAACAAAGTTATTTCCACCTTTTCCGTAAACCCAGTTACTGCGGATAATGAAATGCTTGTGTGTGAATTCTTTCACATAATTCTCACCAGCTCTTTTGGATGCTCCATAAACAGTCAGTGGATTCGTATCATCAAATTCTGTATACGGTTTCTTGCTCTGTCCGTCAAATACATCATCTGTTGAAAGCTGGACGATCTTTGCGCCATTCTTTCTTGCGACGATACTTAAGTTTCTTGCTCCAAGTGCATTTACCCGGTAAGCATGTTCCGGTTCTTTTTCGCACAGATCGGTGTCTGTAACACCGCAGCAGTTGATAATCACATCCGGACGGTTCACAATACCGAAGTTAAGAACTTCCTCTGTGTTTGTAATATCCAGATCATCCAGATCCGTATTCAGCACTTCGATCTCTAATGGATCCAGAATGTCGTTCAGCGCCCGGCCGATCTGGCCGTTTGAGCCGGCTATCCATACTTTAATCATCTCTCATTTCCTCCTTCTCATGCAATGAAAAAGGCGCTGAATCCAATCAACGCCTCTCATATACTATAAAATAAACGTCAATAATATTTTATCAACCTACTGTTTCCGTGTCAAGATTACACTTTTAGTCTATCAAGAAAATATCATGGTTTTCCTGAATCTTCTCTATAATCTCATGGCTACTTATCCCTTGAAGTTCTACACTGTTCTGACTGACATAAAGAAACACAAGAAACAGAAAAGTGGACAGGATCAATCTGGTAGTAAAGCTTCCTCTGCTATTTTCTTTCTTATCCAGATCTTCTGCTCCATTTCCTGCACTTTGCTCCAGACCATCTGGATATAATTCCCGATATAAACGACCATATCTTGGATGAATTGCCGGTGTTATCATACCGGTATTCCGCTGTCGTCTGCGATTTTCTTCCCACAATCTACGCCTACGGACTTCTGATTCTTTTTCCTGCACGAAAGATCCTCTCCATCTTCTTTTTTTCTAGTTTATGAAAGTTTCTTCTGCTTTATTCTTCCAGGAAAATCTGATACAGCGTTTTCTACCGGTCAGCCAGTTCTCCTGTAATGTCTTCCCAGGTAATCCCTTTTTCTACCATGAGAACCATTGCATGATAAAGGAAATCAGATAATTCATACTTCACTTCCTCGACATTTGGATTTTTTGCAGCGATCACAACTTCTGTCGCCTCTTCTCCAACCTTTTTCAGGATCTTATCCAAACCTTTTTCAAAAAGATAGTTCGTATAGGAACCTTCTTTTGGATTCTCTTTTCTATCCGCAATTGTCTGATATACAGACTCAAAAATCTGAACCGGATTCTTGGCATCGTAATCATTTCCAACAATTGTTGTATAGAAACAGGAGCGGTTTCCCGTATGGCATGCTGCTCCGATCTGTTCTACCTTTGCAAGCATCGTATCTCTGTCACAGTCGATTGCAAGAGATTTCACATACTGGAAATGCCCGGATGTCTCACCTTTGATCCACTGGCATTTTCTGCTTCTGCTATAGTAAGTCATGCGCCCGGTTTTCACAGTATGCTCAAATGCTTCCTCGTTCATATATGCCATCATTAAGACTTCATTTGTCTTATAATCCTGAACAATCACTGGAATTAATCCGTCTGAATTCAATTTAAACTCACCGAAATCCATCTGGCTTTCAAAAGAAGTCATTTGAATTCCATTTTCTGCACAAACTTCTTTAAATTTGTTAAAGTCCATATCCAAACGACTGATGAATCTTCCTGATATACCTTTTACACCATCACTCTTTAAAATATTAAGGATCTCGTTTTCATCCATCGTATCCGTGACAACAACACACTGCGTTTCTGTAACATTTACAACAGAATTCAGATCCAGGCGATGCATAAATATCATCTCTGTACTATATGCTTCGATCAGATGCTGCTGTTTAAACAATGCATCGAAATCATTTAATGATACAGCGATTCTCTCTTTTCCAAAACGCTTGGATACTTCCTCGATTAATTCAATGGAAAGTGCTTTGGAGAAATTCAGCATTGCACGTTTTGCTCCGGCATAAAGAATCTTCTTCACATCTTCTGCACGTCTGATGTTTCCTCCGACAACCATTGGAATACTGATTGCACGGTTGATCTGTTTGAGGAGGTTGATCGTCTCATCATGTTCTTCATCTGAGTCTGACAGATCGAAAATGATCAGTTCATCCGCTCCTCTTTCATTGTAGTGGCGTGCAAGTTCCATCACATCATCTGCGATCACAGTTCTGTCATCGAACCACTGCACCGCTTTCCCTCTTTCTATAAAAATACAAGGGGTCAGTCTTTTATACATAATTTCTTCTTACTCCTTCTGTCACGCCGTTAAAGGCTTCCCTTTGTAGACCATACTTCTTTTATTCTTGGCTCTTCTGATACCGCCATATCCAGAGCCTTTCCGAATGCTTTAAATAAAGCCTCTGCCATATGATGATTATTCCCTGCATCAAGGATCTTAAGGTGCAGGTTCATTGCAGCACTATAGGAAACTGCATAGAAAAATTCACGCACCATCTCTGTATCCATTGTTCCAAGCGCCGGTACTGTAAAATCTGCCTGAAAATTCAGATACGGTCTGCCGGAAAGGTCAACTGCTCCAAGAGCAAGAACCTCATCCATTGGCAGTACAAAATATCCGTATCGCTTAATTCCGGCCTTATCTCCAAGTGCCTGTGCGATTGCCTGTCCCAGTACGATTCCTGTATCTTCGATCGTGTGATGGGAATCCACTTCAAGATCCCCACGCACCTTAACATTTAAATCAAATAATCCATGTCTTGCAAATCCATCCAGCATATGATCAAAAAACGGAATTCCTGTATCAATCTGATTCTTTCCCTGTCCATCCAGATTGATCGTCAGTTCAATATCTGTCTCTTTTGTCTTTCTTTTGCAGCTTCCGATTCTGTTCTGCATCACACTCACAGCTCCTTTTCTCTTATTTTTCAAATCTTACTTTGATTGAATTTGCATGTGCTGTCAGATGTTCTGCCTCTGCAAATTTCTCGATATCTGTGTGGATCTTCTCAAGTGCATTTCTTGAGTAAGAAATAATGCTTGATTTTTTAATAAAATCATCTACAGATAGCGGTGAGAAGAATTTTGCTGTTCCGTTTGTCGGAAGGACGTGGTTCGGTCCTGCAAAATAATCTCCGAGCGGCTCACTGGAATATTCTCCGATGAAAATAGCTCCGGCATTACGGATCTTTGTCATCACCTCAAACGGATTCGCTGTCACGATCTCAAGATGTTCGGAAGCAATAGAATTTGCTGCATCGATTGCATCCCCCATTGTCTCTGCGACGAGAATATGTCCATAATTATTCAGGGATTTCTGAATGATCTCGCCTCTGGAAAGCTCTTTTACAAATGCATCTGTCTGTGCAGATACTTTCTCTGCAAGTTCCATACTTGTTGTAACCAGAATTGCAGATGCCATCTCGTCATGCTCTGCCTGAGACAGAAGATCTGCTGCCACGAAACGTGGATTTGCCGTCTCATCAGCAAGAACAAGGATCTCACTTGGTCCTGCGATTGAGTCAATGCTTACGAATCCATAAACCGCTTTCTTAGCAAGAGCTACATAGATATTTCCAGGTCCTACGATCTTATCTACCTTCGGAATAGACTCTGTTCCATATGCAAGTGCCGCAATTGCCTGAGCTCCACCAACCTTGTAAACTTTATCTGCACCGGCCTCTTTTGCCGCAACCAGTGTTGTCGGAGTTACCTTCCCATCTTTTCCTGGAGGTGTTACCATGATAATCTCATCTACACCTGCAACCTTCGCCGGCATGATATTCATAAGTACAGAAGATGGGTAAGCTGCTTTTCCGCCAGGAACATAAACACCGACTCTCTGGAGTGCTGTCACTTTCTGTCCAAGAATTGTTCCGTCCGGTTTACTGTCAAACCAGCTGTACTGCATCTGTTTCTGGTGATAGTCTCTGATATTCACCAGTGCTTTTCTGATAATCGCGATCAGTTCATCATCTACCTGCTCATATGCTTCTGCGATCTCTTCTTCCGTTACAAGAAGATGCTCTGCGTCCAGTCTGACTCCATCAAATTTCTCTGTATATTCAAATACAGCCTCGTCTCCCTTTTCTTTCACCGCATTCAATATTTCCTGAACACTTGCTTCAAACTTCCCATAGTTATTCGGGCTTCTCTTTAAAAGGTCATCCAGAAGATTCTTCTTCGTATTCTCATTCAGTTTCTCTATACGCATTTGTCTATTCCTCCCTCAGAAGATTTCTTAAATTTGTGATCAGCTCTTTGATTCTGTCATTTTCCATTCGCATGCTGACCGGATTGACGATCATTCGCGCTGACAGCGGGCACACTTCTTCAAGTACGACCAGTCCGTTTTCTTTCAATGTAGAACCGGTTTCTACGATATCTACGATGACTTCAGATAAGCCAACAATCGGTGCAAGTTCGATCGAACCGTTTAATTTCACAATTTCTACTGTCTGATGTTTCTTGTTGTAGAAATAATCTTTCGCGATATTCGGATATTTCGTTGCCACACGGATCAGTTCATGATGTTTCAGTTTTTCTGCTGCCTCTTCATATCCACACACACACATCCTGCATTTTCCGAATCCAAGATCCAGGACTTCATGGACTTTACGTCCCTCTTCGATAATCGTATCTTTTCCGACAACTCCAATATCTGCTGCTCCGTACTCTACATAAGTCGGCACATCCGGTCCTTTTGCGAGAAAGAATTTCAATCCCAGTTCTTCATTTACAAAAATCAGCTTTCTGGAATCCTTATCTTTCATTTCCTCGCATGTGATTCCAAGACGCTCCAGCATCTCCAGTGTCTTCTTTGCAAGTCTTCCCTTTGTAAGGGCAAATGTTAAATATCTCATTGATCTGCTCCTTTATTGCTGCTTTGTTTTCTTTTTTGTATTGACCAGCTTCTCTTCTCCTGTCTGAAGATTGATCACTTCAATCTTCCGGTCCTCTCTTAAGTAAAGCATACTTGCAACAGAAGAACGCTTTCCATACGCTTCAAAAGTCTCTCTTTCATCCCAGGAGTTTCTCTTCATCATCTCGACATTTTTTCCTTTTGCACGAAATGACCTCGCAAGAGAAATTGCCCACTGTTCCGTTGCATCCGTATAAACAAGCAGATTACGGTGTCCTGTCTCTACTTTGATCTTCTGACGATCCAGTGCACTCATAAGTTCATCCAGAATGATTGCAAATCCGATCGACGGTGTCTTCTTTCCAAACTTCTCAAGAAGGTGGTCGTAACGTCCTCCACGTACAACTGCATCTCCGGTACCATAAGTATAGGCACGGAAAATGATTCCTGTATAATATCCATAACTTCCGCTCATGCTCAGATCAAAAGTTACATGATCCTCTACTCCGTAAATCTTCAGCAGATCATAAATCTGGCGAAGACGTTCTACCGCAAGTCTTGCTGCTTCACCCGGAGCAATGCGTCCTGCATCTGCAAGGATCTCCGGTCCACCTGTCAGTTCCGGAAGCTGATGGAACGCTTCTTTCACCTGATCGTCAATCTCATAATGATCGAGAATCTCTTCCACACCAAAGAAGTTTCTGTTCGCAATCAATGTACGGATCTCTTCTTTTTGTTCATCTTCCAGATTCGTTGCCTCGAAAAGACTCTGAATAAAATCAACATGTCCGATACTTACCTGGAATTCCTTTAGGCCGGTTTTCTTAAGTCCGTCCACAACCATTGCGAGCATTTCTGCATCTGCCTCGATAGAATCCACACCGATCAGCTCTGCACCAAGCTGTGTATTTTCTTTCAGGCGTCCACGATAACTGGAATGATTGATAAATGTATTTCCGGCATAACACAGACGAATTGGAAAATTCTCTGTCTCAAACAGTGTTGCTACTGCTCTTGCAATGGACGGTGTAATATCCGGACGCAACGCCAGAATATTCCCCTCTCTATCAAAGAATTTATAAAGATCTCTGATCGATGTCGAACCGATCTCCTTGCGGAATACATCAAAATATTCAAATGTCGGTGTCTGTATGTCCTGATATCCATATAAATGCAATACAGTATTCAGCTTTTTCTGCAATGCCAACTTAATGGCACATTCTCTATTATAAATATCCCGAACGCCTTCCGGGGTATGTAACTTCTGCTCCATGTCTCGTTCACCTTCCTGTCTTTTCTTGGTTTTTCACTTTAGTGTGCTACCACGTTAAAACCTGTTTGTAATTATACGGACTTTGTAGGATTCTGTCAATCCCTCGTTTCCAAATCTTTCTGAATTAAATCCAGATACGGCACAAAATAGCCATTTTTCAGTTGAAAAAACCATTCCGGATCTAATTCTTCCAGCCGGACACTCTTACGTCCCCCACTCTGCGCGCGCTCCCAGAACTTACGGATCTGTGTATACTGCATATAATAAAGCTCATTTCTTGCTGTATAATAGATCAGAAAAAAGGCAATCCCGCCCTGCCGTTCAAACTTTTCCATAAAGTCCATCTGATGCTCATGTACATTCTGAAGTGGGAAGGTATCTACATTACACTCTTTCGCATCAAAACAGACCGGGATTCCCTGCACTGCTCCGATATAGTCTACCGTACTTGCTTTGTCGAAATACGCAAGTGTGATCTGTCTGTGGTCTTTATCCATACGTACCGGAGTGATCGGTGTCGGGATTTTCTGCATCAGTGCAAGTCCCATCTCACTGTATCTTTCATTCGAATGATTGATAAATTCCTCCAGTGTCGAACCTCTAAGTCCTCTCGAGTTCCATGTTGCCATCTCACATCACTCCCTGCGCTTTACAGATTTGTTCAAATAAGGCCGGGACAGGTGCTTTGATGATCTTTCCTGAAAGCTGTTTGATATCTCCCTCGCAATTCTCCGGGAATTCCAGACGGTAAGCATGCAGAAGCTGGGAACGAAGTCCGTATTCCTTTTTCAAAACATCGTTAAATGACCGGTTCCCGTATTTGTAATCCCCTGCGATCGGATGGCCGATGGATGCCAGATGTGCACGGATCTGGTGTGTCTTACCGGTGATCAGATGCACTTCAAGAAGTGTTGTTTCTCTATTTCGTGCAAGCACCTTGTATTCGGTATCGATCGCTGATGCTTCTTTCCCATCTTTTGTCTGTTCAGCCGGCTTTTTCTGACTCACCGTAACTTTATTTGTCTTTTCATTCTTGACGAGATAACCATGAATCCTCTGATTCTCTTTTACCTGCCCTTTTACCAGGCAAAGATAATATTTCTTAAGTGTACGGTCACGGAACATCTCGCTTAATCCCTGTAATGCCTGCAGTGTTTTTCCTGCTGCCACGATTCCGCTTGTATTTCTGTCTAAACGGTTACAGACAGATGGATGAAATGTATGCAGTTCTTCTTCCGTGATTTTCCCATTTTCCAACAGATAATCAATAAAATACTCCACAAGAGAAGTATCCGTCGGGGATGCCTTCTGGGAGAGCATTCCGACCGGTTTATTGATAAATACAGCAGCCTCATCTTCATATAAGATATCTAACTGTACCTTCTTTCCCGCTGTCTGTTTTCTTGCAGAGGACGCTTTTTTCTTCGAAAACTGTGAATGATCGATAAAGTTCTCAATCGTCTCTTCCGCAAGAAATAACTTAATCACATCCCCCTGTTTCAGCTGTTCATTTCCAACTGCTTTTTTTCCATTCAGGGTAATATTCTTTTTTCTCATCATCTTATAGAAAAAACTTTTTGGCGCTTTATTGAGATACTTTGCAAGGAATTTATCCATGCGCTGTCCTGCCTCATTTTTCTGGATGCTGATCTCTCTCATCGTCTTTTCCTCTTTACATTGATATATTCAGAATAAGATTACGGATTTCCTGTTCTCTTGCTTTCGTATCTTCCTGCTCTACTACAGCAATATTTTCAAGTCCCTCCACGCGGGCCAGAAACGGTGTATACTGATTTAAGATCTTAACAGTAAAACCTGTGTACTGATTCTGCGCAAGGATTGTCTTGATATGCTTTCCAAGTTCATCTGTATTTACTTTCTCATAATGTGTGTATCCGTAAATGTTGTGTCCCGAAATTACGATACAGTCTGTTGGCATGATATGCTCTTTGCTTGTAATTATAAGATCATAACAAACTGTTAAATGTTTTGATTTTCCTGCGATTTCCTTCGCCTGTGACAGTTCAATTGATTGATATGGATAACGTGCGATCACACCTACAAGTGCCTTTGATGCCGGAAGACATCCAAGGATAGCAACAACTGTCAGAAGATTCAGCCTCGTATGTGTCTGCCAGTAACCAAGAGCAAAAATTGCCAAAACGATTACAAAATAAATAACCGTTCTTAAAATCTCCACTTTTCTTTTATAATTCAAATAACCTGGTTTTCCTTTTTGTATTTTCTTCATTTTTCATCCTATTCTAAATTCATATTTGCTGCATACGCACGAGAAATCCATGCGGCAGCAGTTTTGTTCCAAAGTAAGTTAATTTCATTGGGATTCCATAAACGGAGACTGACTTCCCGGATCTGCAGTCCTTCAACGCCTGATGAACCACTCTGTCTGCCTTCGCCATTGTCAGTTTCTTCAAGATATTCTGCGGTTTCCCGGAAAACTTGAAGAACTCCGTATCAACCGGACCCGGGCAGACTGCTGTAACGACAATTCCTTTTTTTCTCAGTTCTTCTCCCAATGATCTGGAGAAGCTTAAGACATAGGACTTCGTTGCCGCATATACTGAGAAATACGGTTGTGGGCAAAATGCAGATGCGGACGCAAGATTGACGATCCTGCTGCCAGCACGCAGAAATGGCAGACACAGCAATGTCATTCTTGTAAGAGACCGGCAGTTTACATCCACCATATCTGTCTGGATCCGGAATTTTTCAGACAAAATCTCTTCTACACTTCCTGACTTGCCAAATCCTGCTGAATTTACAAGCATTCGTAAATCCGGCTGTTCTTTCTCAAGTGCATCTCTCAATTCCTTATATACCTTTTTCTTCTGAAGGTCACCTGCAAAAATCCGAAGAGGAACTCTGCTTTCTTTCGCAAGCGCTTCCAGACGCTCTTTGCGTCTGGCAATCACCCAGATCTCATCCAGATTTTTATAAAAATATCCAAGCTGACGTACAAATTCTCTTCCCATTCCCGAAGATGCTCCGGTTACGATTGCAATTTTCATCCTGCTTCCTTTCTTGAATCCTGTCTGTCAGATACTTAAATGTACCTATTTTCTATTCTTCTTAGAATGAACATTTCTGATAGATTTCTTCTTATTCTTCCCTTCAACTCTGCCTCTGTGTTCAGAATTGTTTTGTCTTTTCTGACCATTCGAACCTTTTGATCCTTTTTTCGGTTCCTTTCTGCCGGCTTTTTTATCATTTCCTGAACCACGCATCTGTCTCGGTCTCACAAGACATTTCGGTCCGAATCCGATCAGATCAGATCTTCCTGCTTTATGAAGTGCTTCAATCACCAGATCATACAGCTCCGGATTACGATATTGGATCAACGCTCTCTGCATTGCCTTCTCATGCGGACTCTTCGGAACATAAACCTTCTGCATCGTTCTCGGATCTACCCCGGTATAATACATACAGGTGGAAAGAGTTGATGGTGTCGGATAGAAATCCTGCACCTGCTCCGGCATATAGCCAAGATCACGACAGTACTCTGCAAGTTCTACCGCTTCCTTCAGAGTAGAACCAGGGTGGGAGGACATCAGATACGGAACCAGATACTGTTCTTTCCCGATTTTCTCATTCATCTTATAAAACTGTCTTGTAAACTCTTCATAGACTTTGTGCTCCGGTTTTCCCATCAGAGACAGGACAGACCCTGCCACATGCTCCGGTGCTACCTTCAACTGTCCACTGACATGATATTCACACAACTCTCTTAAAAACTCCTGCTTCTTATCTGCGAGCAGATAATCAAAGCGGATTCCGGAACGGATAAACACCTTCTTAACTTTTGGAATATCTCTCAACTTTCTCAACAGACTGACATAATCTCTGTGATCTGCGTCCAGATTCTTACACGGAGACGGGAACAGACACTGACGCGTTTTACAAACGCCATGCTCCATCTGCTTTTTGCAGGATGGATGCCGGAAATTTGCTGTCGGACCGCCAACATCATGAATATATCCTTTAAAGTCCTTATCTTTTGTAATTTCTTTTGCTTCTTCAATCAGAGATTCATGACTTCTTACCTGGACAATTCTTCCCTGATGGAACGTCAATGCGCAAAAACTGCATCCTCCAAAACATCCTCTGTTGCTGATCAGACTGAATTTAATCTCCTTGATTGCAGGAACTCCGCCTTTTGCCTCGTAAGACGGATGGTAAGTCCTCTGATAAGGAAGGGAGTAAACATCATCCATCTCCATCTGTGTCAGTGGTGCTGCCGGTGGATTCTGTACTACATACAGATGATCAGAATATGGTTCTACAAGACGTTTTCCGTTAAATGCATCCGTATTCAGATACTGTGTGTAAAAGCTGCGGGCATAATTCATCTTGTCCGCTTTGAGGTCTTCAAAGGACGGAAGGATTTCCGCATCATAAATACTGTCTAATGATTTCGTTTTTACAACCGTACCGGCTATATACGTGATATCCTCAACCGGTATCCCGGCATCCAGTGCTTCTGCAAGCTCTACGATTGAATGTTCGCCCATTCCATAAGAAATCACATCTGCACCCGAATCGAGCAGTACAGAACGTTTCAGCTTGTCTGACCAGTAATCATAGTGTGCCATTCTTCGAAGACTTGCTTCGATACCGCCCAGAATAATCGGTGTCTTTTTATAAGTCTGACGAATCAGATTTCCATATACTACGCAGGCATAATCCGGTCGTTTTCCCATCTCGCCGCCCGGTGTATAGGCGTCTGTCTTTCTTCTCTTTTTGGATACAGAATAATGATTTACCATAGAATCCATATTTCCTGCAGAGACAAGAAATCCAAGTCTTGGTTCTCCAAACACCTGCACGCTCTCCGGCTTACGCCAGTCCGGCTGTGCAATGATCCCAACACGATATCCTCTGGATTCCAGAAGACGTGTAATGATTGCGTGACCAAAAGATGGATGATCGACATAGGCATCTCCTGATACATAGACAAAATCTACCTGATCCCATCCTCTCTCTTTCATCTCTTCTCTGGTAATTGGTAAAAAATTTCCTTTCATGCTTTCTCCCTGTTTAACGTAATAATGAACAGTCACGCAATGCTTCCAGTTCCTGTCCTATTAGTTTCCGATATTCTCCTAACGCAAGCCGCGAATCAAGTACAAGGCTTCCCATCTGCAGGCGTTTCAGATAAATAACCTCTTTTCCGACTGCATGGAACATTCGTTTCACCTGATGAAACTTTCCCTCTCTGATCGTCAGTCGGATTTTGGAAATCTCTTCACTTTTCAGAATTTCCAAATGAGCCGGAAGTGTCGGTTTCTCTTCCCCGATTTCAAGTCCTTCTGCAAATCTTCTCACATCTTCTTCTGTAACTTTTCCATCGATTCTGGCGAAATAGACTTTATCTACATGCTTCTTCGGTGACAAAAGCTGATGTGCGAGTTCGCCATCATTTGTGATCAGTAAAAGTCCCTCTGTGTCTTTATCTAATCTTCCGACAGGAAAGAGATCCTTTCTCTGCTTTTCATCAATCAAATCTAATACAGTACTGTCATTTTTATCTTCCGTTGCAGAAACCACCCCGGCTGGCTTATTTAACATGTAATATTCATATTCTGCATAAGCAACCATCTGTCCCTGGTAAAACACATGATCTTTTTCTGTGTCAATCTTGATTTCCGGACGTTTTACCGTCTCTTCATTAACTCGAACCTGTCCTTTTGTGATTGCTTTCTTCACTTCTGTACGTGTTCCGATTCCCATGTCTGCCAGATATTTATCCAGTCTCAGTTTCATGAGTTCCACCGCCATCCCGGAAGGTACTTATTCTTAAGCATCTGATTCACAAGCTTTCCAAAACCAAGCGGATATCCATCCACACAGATCAGATACCATCCCTTGTCTTTCGGCTTCACAAGATCCTCCACATCCAAAGTCTCGCCTTTCAGATATTTCATAACGCGTTCGTCTTCTAATGGAAGATCGATCACCTGATCATATTCTTCCTTTTTCAGATTCATCGCCAGTGCCTGACTCGGCTCAAAACGATTCTTCTTCAGTTCACCCATCAGTAGGCCTGTTCTTAAGAAACGGATTCCACGAAGTGTCGGAAGTCCTTCCGGCATATAATATACTTTCTCTCCACGCAGATCCATGCGAGAGGAATCGAATTTTCGATCAATATGACCAAGAAATTCTTCCAATTCTTCCGGAAGCTTCTTATTCTTCCCACTCTCCGGAAGTCTCTTTCCTTCTTCCTGTTTTTTACCCTTTTGAAGAAGTGCGAGGAAATGTCCTTCTCCCTTCATACGATGAGGGAAAATACGAACCGTCTTTTCAAGTTCCGGATTCTTGCTTTCTGTCACCTGCGGCATTCCATCTGCAAATCCTTCGTAACCTTCCATCTCACAGATCTTAAATTCCGGGTATTCCTGAAGCAGATATTCAATCGTCTGTTCATTCTCTTCCGGTGAAAATGTACAGGTGGAATAAAGCAGCATTCCACCCGGGCGCAGCATCTGGGCTGCCTGTGTCACAATGCTTCTCTGGATCTTTGAAAAAAACTCCGGTCCGTGTTCTTCCCATGCTTTCACCATCTTTTTCTCTTTACGGAACATGCCTTCCCCGGAACAAGGTGCGTCGATCAAAATCTTATCAAAATACTCTGGGAAATAAGAAACAAGCTTTCCAGGCTCTTCACTTAAGATGAGCACGTTTCCGATTCCAAATAATTCAAGATTCTTCAAAAGTCCCTTCGCTCTGGAACTGCTCAGATCATTCGCAGCCAGTACACCGGTTCCTCCAAGCTTTGCCCCAAGTTCTGTGGCCTTGCCTCCAGGTGCTGCACAGACATCAAGCACACGGTCTCCCGGCTCTACCGGAAGACGATCTGCCGGTGTCATGGCACTTGGCTCCTGCAGATAATAAAGTCCTGCGAAATAATATGGATGTTTCGACGGCTGGATATTATCTCCGTCATAATAGAATCCATTATGGATCCACGGAACCGGCTCTAACGGCCAAGGTGCGATCTTCAGAAAATCTTCCACAGAAATCTTCGCTGTGTTCACGCGCAGACCATAATGACGCGGTTCATCATAACATGCCGTATATGCTTCATATTCAGAACCAAGAAGATCCTTCATTTTCTCTTCAAATACTTTTGGTAAATTCATATTTATTGTTTGCTCCTTTGCAATATCAAGATCAAAATACTTTACATTTAACTATATCATATTTCCATAGCTCCGGTATAGTTTCTTTTTTCTTTTCATAGAATATTTTTGTAAAAGGAGGTTTCCTATGCTTCTGGCTCTCATACTGCTTTCACTGTTTTTTACGATGCTACTCTTTCCTGAAACTGTATTCCAGGGAGCTTGTGATGGCCTGCTTCTCTGGTATCAGATTCTGATACCGACCCTTTTTCCTTATCTTATTGTCACAGGACTTTTGTTGAAAACAGACGGTGCCGCTATTGTCTCCCGGATGCTTTTCCGTCCTTTCCATCTGCTCTTTGGAACTTCTTTCTATGGAGGTTTCGCTGTTCTGTCCGGCTTTTTATGCGGTTATCCAATGGGCGCAAAAATCATTGCCGACCTTCTTCTTCAAGGAAAAATTTCTCTTGAAGAAGCTTCTTACCTGCTGTCCTTCTGTAATAATGCAAGTCCATCTTTTATTATTACTTTTCTTGTTTTAAATACAATTCATCAGAAAGCTTTCTGCATTCCCGCTTTACTGCTTCTTTTCGGAACTACGATCCTCTTAAGCTTTCTTCAACGGATTCTAAGACATTTCATCAAAAATGAAGATTGGATTTTCCCGGAAATGTCCGAAGTTTTCACACAGGAGAATTCCATTTTTTCAAAACCACTGACGCACAAAATGAATTTTTCTGTGTTAGAATCCTGTATCCTGAACAGTTCAGAAACGCTTGTAAAAGTCGGAGGTTACCTGATGATCTTTTCTGTACTTCTTGCATTATTGGAACTTCTGCCGATTCGTTCACCTGGTTTTCTTCTCCTGAAATCTTCTCTTGAGATGACAAACGGAATTCTTCTCCTGTCTCAAAGTCTTTCCAAACCTCAGGTTCTTTATCCGTTGCTTCTCGCACTCACCACTTTTGGTGGATGGTGTTCCGTTGCCCAGACACAATCCATGATTGCCGGTACAGGACTTAAACTTTCTTCTTATATAATACAAAAACTGACCGCCGCACTGGCAGTCAGTCTTTTGACATTTCTCTATTTGAAATTTTTATAATACAATGTAATGACTACCTCAGGTCTCCCTGTCCATTCTCATCATAATATCCGTCATCGGATGGAACTTCAAGTTCTGAACGGTTAGAGCGAACTGTATCGTAGCACTCCTGTAAAGAATTGATCAATCCGTCATACTTTGTTGTATAACTGTCCAAAGTATGTCCGATAATGCTTTCTGCATTTGCAAGAAGATCATCTGTATACTGGATCGCACCAACACGGATTGTATTTGCATCCATTGTTGCGTTATCAAGAATCTCCTGTGCCTGTGCTGTTGCCTGAGTTACGATCTCATTTGCCTGAGCATACGCCTGCTGCATGATCTCATGCTCACTGACAAGCTCTGTTGTCTGAACCTGTGCTTCCTCGATCATTGCATCTGCTTTTGCCTTTGCATCAGCAAGAATCGCATCTCTGTTCGCAATAATCTTCTGATAACGTTTGATCTCATCCGGTGTCTTCATACGAAGTTCGCGAAGTAACTCATCCAGATGTTCCTTATTTACAATAATCTTTGTTGTAGACAACGGCTGAAACTTACAATCTCTGTCTATATATTCTTCAATTTCTTCAATGATCTGTTCAATACGGCTGCTCATTGTTACACTCTCCTTTTTTCTTTCATCTTTTCTCTGAGTGCGATCTCGACGGCTTCCGGCACAAACTGTGATACGTCTCCCCCAAAAGCGGCAATCTCCCGCACTGTAGTCGAACTTAAGTAAGAATATTCTATACTTGTTGTCAGAAACATGGTCTCTATATCAGGCTTCATCCTCTGATTCGTCTGCGACATCTGCAGCTCATATTCAAAATCGGTAATCGCACGTAATCCCCTGATAACCACATCTGCACCTATCTGTTCCGCAAAGTCTACCAGCAATCCATCAAATGGAATAATCTCAACATTCGGCAGATCTTTCGTCACTTCCTTTAACATTTTAACACGTTCTTCTACAGAAAACAACGGCATTTTTGCTTTATTATTCAGTACTCCGACAATTAATTTGTCTACGATTTTACAAGATCTGCAAATGATATCATAATGTCCACGGGTAACAGGGTCAAAACTCCCCGGATAAATTGCTTTTAACATACTTCTTCCTTTCCGGCTTTCTCAATAAATACATGCTTGTTTGTCTTATATCTCTTCTCTTTGATCAAAGAATATCCCAATTCTTGGAGATATCCAAAATCCGTATCTAACGAAGCTTCTACAATGATCACCGTATCTTCATAGATCAGATCCGATCCTGCAAGGTATTCCAGAACTCTTTTCTCAAATCCCATATTATACGGTGGATCCATGAATACAAAGTCAAAAACCTTTTCACCTTCCAACTGATATAATGCGTTCATCACATCCTTTGTCAGTGTAAGTCCCTTCTTCTCCAGACGTGTGAATTTCAAATTCTCCTTGACACATTCCATCGCCTTAGGATTTTTCTCTACAAATACTGCTTCTTTTGCTCCCCTGCTGAGAGCCTCTATTCCGATTCCGCCACTTCCTGCAAACAAATCAAGGAAAATACAGTCATACATCTGCGGACTTATCATATTAAACAAAGTCTCTTTGATCCGGTCCGTTGTCGGTCTTGTCTCTATCCCCTCAAGAGTCTTCAGTTTTAGGCTTCTTGCGCTTCCTGCGATTACTCTCAAATATCGACACCTCCTGTCATTAACTATGGTGAATTTTAGCAGAAAAAAGCACCCGGGTCAATGCCGAGTGCTTTTCTCTTTTTCATTTCTTGTGTTCTTTTTACTGTACATGACAGTTTTTGAACCGCTTTTCTGTCTGATGCAGACCGCTTCTGCAGACGATTTTTCTTCGCCTGTTACTTTTCTGCCATCTGCTTCTCCTGCTATTCAATCATCTTTTTAACCATATAACCGCCGACAGAACCATTCTGTTTTGATGTGAGGTCTCCATTGTAGCCGTCTGTTAACGGAACTCCCAACTCGGATGCTACTTCGTACTTGAACTTGTTCATAGCTCCTTTCGCCTCAGGTACTGCTGTTTTGTTAGATGAACGACTTGCCATGATCTTTTTCCTCCTTTTGCATTTTGTAACTTTACTATTTAGCTTTGTTACGCTGTTAGTATGTGGAGGAAAATTAATTTTAAACTGGTAACTTCTGGCAATCACTGATGCAGCCGGATTGCTCCATTGCTGTACAATTGCTGTGATCCGCAAACATCACAATGTTGTTTCCAGCATGATCTCATCCAGTTTTATCCGTAAATGTTCTTTCAATTTGCAATGCTCAGGGAATTCCAGTTCCGGATCGTCCAGAAGAAGTCTGTCTGCCTCTTCACTTGCGTTTTGAAGCAGCTTTGCATCTTGAAATACATCGGCAACTTTAAAATCAAGCACGCCACTCTGCCGGATTCCAAAAAGGTCCCCCGGGCCACGCAGTCGGAGATCTTCACTTGCAATAAAGAAACCATCATTTGAATGATTCAGGATATCTAACCGTTCCTTCGTTTCTTTTGATTTCGATGCTGTCATGAAAATGCAATAGGACTGATACTTTCCACGACCAACCCTTCCTCTCAACTGATGAAGCTGCGCCAACCCGAAACGTTCTGCATTTTCGATCATGATCACTGTCGCATTCGGCACATCAATTCCCACTTCAACAACTGTTGTTGAAACAAGCACCTGGATTTCATTTCTTCCAAATGCATTCATCACTTCATCTTTCTCTTTTTCCTTCATCTTTCCATGCAGAAAGCTGACATTAATTGAATCTCCCAACGTTTCTGAAAGCATCTCGCAATAATCGATAACATTTTCCGCTTCCATTGCTTCACTTTCTTCAACCATCGGACAGATCACATAGCACTGACGTCCTTGTGCCACCTGCTTTCTTATGAATTCATAGGCCTTCGGACGGTATCCTGTATCCACAACACAGTTTTTGATCGGAAGACGGTTCTTCGGGAGCTCATCGATCACAGAAATATCCAGATCACCATAAAGAATAATTCCAAGTGTTCTCGGGATCGGTGTCGCACTCATTACGAGAATGTGTGGCAGGTTTCCTTTACCTGCAAGCATTTCTCTTTGTTTTACGCCAAAACGATGCTGTTCATCCGTCACCACAAGTGCCAGATTGTGATAGATTGCTTTCTCCTGTATCAATGCGTGTGTTCCTATAATAATTGATGATTCCCCACTCTCAATCCGGGCATAAGCTTCTCTCTTTTCTTTTGCTTTCATAGATCCGGTCAAAAGTTCTGCCCGCAGTGGGATCTGATACTGTTCCAACATGTCTTTGATATTTTCAAAATGCTGTCTTGCAAGTACCTCTGTCGGTGCCATTAACGCTCCCTGATAGCCGTTCAATCCTGCAAACAGTAATCCAAGAACTGCTACGATTGTTTTACCTGATCCAACATCTCCCTGAACAAGTCTGGACATGACATATTGACTTTTCATGTCTTTCTGCATATCATCCCATACCCGCAGCTGCGCAGCCGTCAGTTCATACGGCAGTTGTCTCAGGAATTCGCTGATTTGAGGCTGATCTTCAAAATGGAATCCGTTCTTCATCCTGTCCTGTGTATTTTTAATCTGGCGCAGAGAAAGAATAAAAACAAGAAATTCCTCAAAAACGAATCGTTGTCTTGCCGCAAGAAATGCTTCTTTATTCTCCGGGAAATGCATCTCCCGCACAGATTGTTCATAAGGCCGGAAATGATATTTCTTCGTAAATTCATCCGGAAGAAAGTCATCCTGTTCCCGCACCTGTTCTAATGCCTGACGTAGTGCTTTGATTACTGCATTGTTTGTCAGACCTGCTGTCAATCCATAAACAGGCTGCATGGTGTTGATTTTTTCCTGATAACGGACTGCCGGATCGTAAATCTCCGGATGTTCCATCACAAGGGAATCTCTTTTCTTCACAACCCTGCCGCGAAGAACAACTGCTCCTTTTCGCCCCAGTGTATTTCTTAAAAACGGCATTCGAAACCAGATTACCTTTATTGTTCCTGTCAGATCCTTTAAATATGCAGTCGTGATCTGTCTTCCTTTTCCCGGAGAAACCTGCACACGCCCAAAAACACTGCCGCAGATCGTGCAGACTTTTCCTTCCTCCACTTCACTGATCGGAACCGGTTCTCCAAAAATCTCATACCCTCTCGGATAATAATGAATCAGGTCATCCACTGTGTAAACTCCGATTTTTTCGAAGAGTTTCTCCGTTTTTTCGCCCACACCTTTGATTGTTCCAACTCCTGCTTTTTTACTCATTTATGTCTGTCTCCTAAACAAAATAACCGGAACACTTTTCCCAAATGTCCCGGTCTGTTCCTGATTTTAATACAGTACTGCTGTTCTGTCTCTTTGCTGACAGTTCTCCTTATTCAACAGAAAGTACATAATAGTAGATTGGCTGTCCACCGGAATGTACATCAACATCTACATCCGGATATAAATCTTCAATCTCCTGTGCAAAGTTCTCTGCACTCTCCTCCTGTACGTCCTGACCATAATACAGGCTGATCAGCTCTGTGTCTTCATCCACCAGCTGTGCAAGCATCTCTTTTGTTGTCTCTTCCACAGACTGTCCGACAGCAAGAATTCCACTGTCTCCGATTCCCATGATATCTCCCTCATGGATCTCTTTGTCATCAATGTGTGTATCACGGACTGCATAAGTAACCTGTCCTGTCTTCACATTTCCAATTCCTTCGATCATTGCTTCCAGATTCGTCTGTGCGTCTGCATCCGGCATATAGTTAATGATCGCAGTAATTCCCTGCGGAACTGTCTTGGAAGGCACAACAATAATATCCTTATCCTCTGTCAGTGTCTGCGCCTGATTGGCAGCAAGAATAATGTTCTTGTTGTTCGGAAGGATAAAGATATGTTCTGCGTTCACCTGATCGATTGCATTGAGCATGTCTTCTGTACTTGGATTCATTGTCTGACCGCCTTCAATAATGTAGTCAGCACCAAGCTCACGGAAAATCTCATTCATTCCTTCTCCGATAGAAACTGCAATAAATCCGACTTCTTTGCGCGGCTCCGCCTTTTTCGCTTCAGCCTGCTGTGCAGCCAGCTTCTCCGCATCTTTGATCAATCTCTCCTGATGCTCTTCTCTCATATTATCAATCTTCATACGTGAGAGCTGTCCGTATGTCAAAGCTTTCTGGATTGCAAGTCCCGGATCATTCGTGTGCACGTGAATCTTAACAATATCATCATCTGCTACACATACGATAGAATCTCCGATAGACTCCAGATATGCTTTGAACTCTGTCTCATCTTTCGCTGTGAATTCTTTTTCCAGCATGATGATAAACTCTGTACAATATCCGAATTTAATCTCTGTTTCCGCCTGTTCAGAAGGCTTCACCATCTTTGTGCCGGCACTTGCCTCGATTGCAGAATAATCAATCTCTTTTCCCTGGAATGCATCGTATGCACCACGCATCACTTCCAGAAGTCCCTGTCCACCGGAATCTACTACGCCTGCTTCTTTTAATACCGGAAGCATCTCCGGTGTCTTTTCAAGAACTTCCTGCGCATAGTTGATCACTTCTGAAATAAATGTATCCAGATCTTCTGTTGTCTCTGCAAGCTCTGCCGCTTTCTGGGATGCTCCCTTTGCTACAGTAAGAATTGTTCCTTCCTTCGGCTTCATAACAGCCTTATAAGCAGTTGCAGTTGCACGTTCACATGCCTTCGCAAGTGTAATTGTGTCAATCTCTTTATGTTCCCTGATCTCCTTTGTAAAGCCACGAAGAAGCTGGGACAAGATAACTCCGGAGTTACCTCTTGCTCCACGAAGAGAGCCTGAAGAAATTGCTTTTGCAATCGCCACCATATCAGGATTCTCCAGCGCCTTTACTTCTTTTGCCGCTGACAGGATCGTCAGTGTCATATTTGTTCCTGTATCACCATCCGGCACCGGAAATACGTTCAATTCATTAATGAACTCCTTCTTTGCCTCAAGATTCGCTGCTCCCGCAAGAAACATCTTCTGAAGCAATTCGGTGTTTATCGTTTTAACAGCCACAATTGTTCCTCCTTAATCTATCACTCTGACACCTTCAACGAAGATGTTGATCTTATCTACTTTCATACCAGTAAATTCTTCTACCTTATATTTTACATTATTCATAAGGTTGTCAGAAACTGAAAGAATATTCACTCCATAGGAAACGATCACATGAAAATCAAGCGTAATTACATTATCTTCTGTGATCTCAACATGAATTCCCCTTGTCAGGCTTTCTCTTTTCAAAAGATGCACAAGGCCATCTTTCATATTAACTGCTGCCATTCCTACTATGCCAAAGCACTCAATTGCCATTGAGCCTGCATATTTTGCAATGACTTCAGGATTGATTGTAATGATTCCAAGATCTGTACTCATACTTCCCTTCATCATATATTCCCTCCAATTCTATAGGTTCTTTCCATATATAACATGACTATTATACTATTACTTTTTGTTTTTTACAATACAGTTTTGATTTTTTTAAAATAACACTTGCATTACTCGAAAGTTTCTGATAGAATATCATTGTTATGAGTCTAAAAGACCAGTTTAGATTGTTAGGAGGTGCAGTCATGGCTAAATGTGCTATTTGTGAAAAGGGTGCTCATTTTGGAAACAATGTAAGCCACTCTCATAGAAGATCACCAAAAATGTGGAAATCAAATGTGAAGTCTGTAAGAGTTAAGACAGAGGGCGGTTCTCAGAAAATGTACGTTTGTACTTCTTGCCTGAGATCAGGACTCGTTGAGCGTGCTTAATTCTCGTTTGATGATTCAATATGACACGGTATAAAGAACTTTATCTGTTTATTCGGATAAAGTTCTTTTTTTTATCTGCAGAACAAACAATATGCCAGTACGATACCGGTAATTGCGATCACAGTTCCCCATAAGACATCAGAAAGCAGCATCATGACGATCATTCCCGCTGCAAACCAAAACAATGCAAATCCAAAAACTTTCTTCACAATACTGCTCCCAATATTTTCTATATTCTAATAACTATTTTATTCTGCATCCAGAATATCTGCTACATCTTCTTCTGTCAATTTTTCATCTTTTGATGTAAAACGGTCTACCACATCAGGTACCATATCCAAAAGTTTTGTAATTGTATCCTGATTCTTGATATTCACAAGTTTCGTCTTTCCATCCTGAATAACGATCACAGCACTCGGTGTGATCTTTCCACCGATTCCACCGCCTGCTCTGTCTTTCTTTTCAGCGTTAAAAGAACCTGCTCCAATACCAAAAGAGACATCTACCAATGGAAGAATGATTGTTCCATTGATATGGATCGCATCTCCGACAACTGTCTTTGATGAAACAACGCTGTCCATTCCCTGAAAGAGTGATTCTACTGTTTCTTTAAATTTGTTTCCGTCTGCCATAATCCTGACTCCTCTCATTTTATATATTTTCTAATGTGTTTGTAGGTAATCTTCACATCTTTATTCCAGAACAGTTTCCATGCAGGAACAGCAAAGTAAATAACCCGGATCTTCCCTTCTGCAGATGCATTTCCCTCCAGCTTTCGTTCTTCAAAATCCGGCTGAATCTGAACATACTCACCAATCAGTCCGTAAATACTCCCCAGAAAAGCTAACATATATCCTGTCCAGGAAGGATCACTGAATCCAAATGTAACATTCGCCTGAAGCTTTTTAGGCTTCAGAACATGTAACAGATGGCATAGTTCTTTCTTCACTGCCTCGAATGCCCGTTGATGTTTCTCATAAGTTAAAAAAGCGGTCAGAAATTCTTTTTTCTCTCCTGCTTTTTTTATAGTACCACAGAGTTTCTGAAATGTATATTTGATTTTTTTCAATTTAGATTCCGTCTGTACGTTTTCGGGCCTGCGCTCCTCTCGAACTTTCGTCTTTTCTGTCTCTGACTCTTTTTTTATCTCTGGCTCTTTTTCTGATGCTTTCTCAATTTTCACATCTTTTTCCGGTGGATTATTCTTTACTTCCGTCTTCTTACCTTCCAAAGGTTCTTTTTCCAACGGCTCAGGAACCACCGGCTTCTCTGACGTTTCCTTTTGTTCCTCTTCCGAACTGTCAAATTTCTTCCAGGCAAGACGAAGCTTCCATTTTAATTCTCCATGTTCATAAGACGCTGATCCGGAAATCAGATGAAACAGCCAACTGACCTTTCCATATGCCACAAGGGTATCAAGTGTATTCTCCCCTTTTGCAGAAAATCTGTATTTCACCGGATAAAACAAGATTGTTAAAATCAGTAAGAGTAAAATTACGAGCAAAAAAAGAAGAATCCATCCAATTATTTTCAGTATAAGAAACAGGATATGTATCATACGCTTCGAATCTCCTTTTTCTCAAACTCTTCCTGACGATCCAAAAGGAACTTTCTCAAGTTTACCTCTCCCGTCTTCTCATATGCTTCTTCCGCAATCCTTTCGATCAGACTCAATGCGCCATCATAACCATTCGCAATTCCAACAATAAATAAAGATGCATTGTCAAATATATGTTGCTTTAAAAGAAGCGACGAATAATATTCTAAATGGTTCTGCTTTCCCTGTGAAAGCGTAATTACATAGACAGAAGGCTGCAGTTTATTTTTCTGCAATTTTTTTATTAATTTCAGTTTTTTCTCTTCCCAGCCTTCGCTGACATATAAATCACAGAAAAATTTTGTCTGCATCTTTTCTCCTCCCATTAGTTGTAATAGGCGTCTAAAATATCCCCGGCGATTGCTACTGCTTTTCCGCTGGAACTTCCATCCGAACCTTCTGTGATCACACTGATTACCAGATCCGGATTATCCACATTTGTAAATCCCATAAACCAGGAATGTGTCTTTTCTCCATCTGACATACTGTACTCTGCTGTTCCCGTTTTTCCTGCAGCAGTATAGGATCTTCCTTTTAAGACAGATCCTGTTCCTTCCTCTACAACAGCTGTCATATACTCTTTCAATTGTGCAGCTTCATCCGATGTCATGACCTTCTTATAACTTTTCGGAACATTCTTTCGTATCTGGGAGCCCGTATAATTCGTCACACTTTCCACAAGATATGGCTGCATCATGGTTCCACCGTTCGCCACTGCCTCGGCAATCAGTGCCATATGATATGGACTTACGGTTGTCTTTCCCTGTCCCATTGCCGTCATCATTACTTCTCCCTCACTGGAATTCTGATCCAGTGCAAAGGAACTCTTCGCTGCATTCAGTACACCCGGAAGCGATTTATTGAACAATAAATCTTCCGCCGTCTGACGGTATTGCGTCAGATTCAGGCCAAGACCAATATTGGCAAAAGATGAATTACAGGAATTTGCAAAGGAACTTCTCAGATCCTCTGAGCCATGTGCATTTCCATTAAAGCAGTGAATTGTAATATCTCCCTGTGAAATCTCTCCATTACAATCATATGTATAATTCGGATAATCACTGTTCTGACGCATAAAAGCAAGTGTTGTAACCACTTTAAACGTCGATCCCGGAGCATAAGATCCTTGTGTCACACGATTCAACAGCGGACTGTTTTCTTCATCTGAATTCAATTCTGACCAGTCACTTAAAATATTATTCGGATCATATGCCGGTTTGGAAACCATGGCGAGAATCTTTCCCGTACTCGCCTCCATTACGATTGCCGCACCTTTGTTTGATCCAAGCGCATCATAAGCCGCCTGCTGCAGATTTGCATCCAATGTTGTTACAACTGTATCTCCTCGATTCTTCTTTTCACTGAATTCATTCTGCAGTTTTTCAAGAAAGAATGCATTTGATGTCAAAAGCTCAAAATTCTCTACCGATTCCAGGCCCGTAGTTCCAAGCTTGGAATTACTGTATCCGATCACATGAGCAAACACTTCTCCATAAGGATACTCTCTCGTCTCTGATCCATCATCCCCAACGACTGTCTGTGCAAGCACATTTCCATTCTTGTCAACAATGCTTCCTCGTATAATCGTATCTGCATAGGCATCCTGTCTTTGATTATATGGACTGTTCACTACAAGTTTTGCCCGCACGACCATAAAATATACAAGATATCCCATCAACGCGATAAAGAGAATCACGAAAAAGTAAGTGACTCTAGCGAACTCTTTGTTCCGAACGCGTTCTCCGCTGTCTTTGCTGCCGCTGTTCCGGGACATCCTCGAATCTCGGTCTGCTTTTTGTTGTTTTCTTACCGGTCGTTCTTCCCGATTCATTTCTTAAATCCCTTTCTCTTTGTCTTGCTCTGTCTCTGTTATCTCCATCATATTCTCTTCGTCTGTCACGTCCATCCTGACGGGATCTTCCTGATTTTGCATTCGAACTGCTCTGGCGGCGTCTTTCATTCTGCCTGCTGCGGTTTCTCTGTCTTGCGCGCTGCATCTCAATCTGATGCTCTTCTTCTGCTTCTTCATCTTCTCTGACAATGTAGAGCCCCTGAATAATCCCAAACATGATCATCGTACTTAACAGAGAACTTCCACCATAACTGACGAATGGAAGTGTTACTCCGGTTAACGGAATGAACTTTGTCACTCCTCCGATCTGCAGAAATACCTGAAAAATATAGCAGGTTCCCAGACCAAGTGCTACTAATTTATAGAAGAAATTACGCAATTCCATCGCAATATTCAAAAACATCACATAACAGCTGACGCATACAAGGATCAGACACAGTGTAAAAATCAGTCCCATTTCTTCTGTCATCGCAGAGAAGATCAGATCCGTCTCTGCAACTGGAATCGTATCCGGCTGACCACGGAATAACCCTGTTCCAAACCAGCCGCCACTTCCAATCGCAAACAACGACTGGGCGATCTGATATCCCCCTTCGCTATAAGCTGCAAACGGATCCTGCCATGCCGCAACTCTGACCTTAATGTGGGAAAACAGATGATATCCAACCACTGCAGCTCCACACCCTGCTGCCACACCTGCAATTGCATATAACGGCTGCCTTGTCGCAACATATAGCATAATCAGATACACAATAAAGTAGATTAATGCAGCTCCCAGATCTGTTGACAATACAAGGATCAGAACATGTGCTGCCGCTATCGCAGTCGTAACAACAACATTCTTAAATTCTGTCGATTTATTCAGGCTTGCTGCTACAAAAAATACAAACAGAATCTTAACAAACTCAGAAGGCTGCAGACTCACAGGTCCAATATTGAAACTCAGCTTTGCTCCTCCAAGTGTTGCTGCAAACAATGCAACGATAAGAAGTGCTGCTCCTCCAACTGCTGCATAGATATAAGTCCAGTTCTCCAGGAAAGTCATCTTCCGGATCAGAACCGGAACAATAAGACCAAAAACAATACCAACAACAACAAATGCCAGCTGACGGATTGCAATTCCATAAGGAGACTTACTCTGTGCGGAAAGCCTTGTGATCATAATCATTCCCGCTGTGATCAACATACACATATTATTGACAACCAGCCTCGAAACATTCGGGTAGATCAGATTGTATAATAAGATGACTGCCATCACAATCACTGCCAGTGCACCATATATGAACATCATCCTCAGATCCTGCGTTGCAAAATACATTGCAATAAATGCAGTGATCTGTATCATAAATAGAAGTACATCCTGACGGATCAATACTTTGTTTTCCTCATCTTCATAACTTCTCGTAAAGATTGAAAAACAGGAAAAAGTATATGCCGCCATCAAGATGATGATAAGGTATTTTGATACCTGAATAATAATATTAGCCATATTTCACCTGCTTCAAATAATTCCTCTGTTGAAATGTCCTGTTGTAAAATCTGTATCTTCTTTTCCTCTGGCAACAGTTTTTTCATCTGTTAAGAAAAATGTATTCAGAACTGTTTCTGTCTGTTCTTTATCCTCCAGAGTAAACTGGATACGGCGTATCTTTGGATACAATTCATTCACTCTGTCCCATTCCTGTCTTAGATTGATCGGATTTTCCGTATAAATCACATTATAACAGAGATCACAATAGTTACGCGCAAAGAATTTTTCGTCTCTTCTGTCTTGAAGCACTCGTACTCCCGGTTTCTTAGAACAGCCTGAAGTTGTTCTCTCAATACACTGTGCAGATACCATAACCGGAATTCTTCCGTAAACAAGAAGTTCACCGTTTCTGATATCAAGTTCTCTTAGTTCTCTGCTGTTAAGCTCCAACGGAGCTGTAAAATCCTCAACTTTTTGCTGCTTCCAAAATTCTTTGCCATACTGATTAAAGATATATAGATTATGGTCTAATATAATCTTTTTGTCAAATCCTCTTTCTTTTAAGAAAAAGAAAGCTTCAAAATTTCGAATAACAACGCCGTCAATTGGCAATTGATTAAAGTTTTCAAATTGTCTTCCAAACCATTCCTGCGCATTCTCTCTGAAAATATGTGGAAATACCAGATACAATTCAACTCCGCTTTTTCTCCAAAAATCAATCCCGTCTCTGACATGTGTGTCTGAAAAACCTGTGCCAAACAACCGGAAATCTAATGCAATCCGGCCAATCCTTTGAGTTCCCTGTCCATAAAGTTCCTCTTTCTGATTCAAAAAGCTGAACACGGTCTCTAACTGTTCCTCTGTTTCAATAAACACAGAATATCTGTTCAGATTTCCATTTCCTGTCTCTTCTTTAAATGTTTCTATCTGTGTCGTTAAAGGATTACATTCCCTGTAAAAAGCAGTTGCGATCTCTCTTCTCAATCCATCCAGTGCTGCTCTTCTTAAACTATTCAGCTGCTGCATCGGAAGGAATGCATCCTGATCCATAGATATTTCCAGATCTTTCAGGAAAAATAGCGTACCGCCTGTCTTCGCAAGCTGTGTGCGAATTCTCTCTTCCTCCAATGGGCGCTTCTGTGCACGTTCAACTGCATGTTCTGTATATGCTGTATAAGAAAATTCCCTGCAGCAGACCGTAAAAGATGCCGGATATCCAACCTGAAGGCTCAAAAATCCATAAATCTCCTCCTGCCGGTCTTCTTTCCTGTATTTCTGATCCAGACTCTCAATCAGTTCTTCATTTCGGATTCTTCTAAAAACAAAGCCTTCTTTAAAACGCATCCCCTTCGGCACAAGAAAACGTAACTTTTCTCCCTTTGTGATCTTCTTGCCAAGTGTATAATTATCTTTCCCGCTACCGATTTCAAGAACATCATGTGCATGCAGATCTGTCAAAGCCTGAGCTGTGACCTCACGTCCATTTTGCGACAGACATCTGGCTGCTGCTACTCCGGCATGATTCGGACGATCCAGTGCCAGCATTTCTCTTCCATTATGCTGCTTATAATATCCGGTATCTGAATCACCGCGATTATAAAGATCCATCAGGTTTTCGCGGTCTTCCGGTTTCACCGCATAACCACTTTTCCCTTTTTTCAAATATAAATCCACATATTTCCGATACATAGCTGTTACTGCTGCCACATATTCCGGTTTCTTCATGCGTCCTTCTATCTTAAATGAGTCAATCCCGGCTTCAACCAGTTCCGGAATTAATTCCAACGTACAGATATCCTTCAGGCTAAGAAAATATTTCTTCTGACCATCTACTGTATAAGGAAGTCTGCATGGCTGTGCACATTGACCACGATTTCCACTTCGACCGCCGATCACACTACTCATCAGACACTGTCCGGAGTAACAATAGCAAAGTGCTCCATGAACAAAACACTCTACTTCAAGGTCCGTTGTTTCATGAATCTGTCGAACTTCTTCCAACGAAAGCTCTCTTGCCGGGACAACTCTTGTCGCCCCCTGACTCTCTAAAAACTTCGCTCCTGCCGCACCAGTGATTGTCATCTGTGTACTCGCATGGATATCAAGATCCGGAAAATTGCTTCTGATAAATTGGAATACACCCGTATCCTGAACGATCACTGCATCCAAACCTTTCTCATATAATGGTGCCAGATAATCATACAGTTCTGCAATCTCATGATCTTTTAATAATGTATTTACTGTAAGATAAAACTTCTTCCCATAAATATGAGCACGCTCAATTGCTTCGATCAGCTCATCCTGTGTAAAATTGTTTGCATATGCTCTTGCTCCAAAACGTGCTCCTGCCGCATAAACGGCATCTGCACCTGCATTCATTGCTGCCTGAAAACATGCAAAGGATCCCGCCGGAGCCAGAATCTCCACCTGTCGGTCTTTTCTCATTCTTCTGTCATTATCCTTCTCTTTATTGTTATGTTCGCGTAAACTATGAGAAACATGCCCCGCAAGTTTCTCAAGTTATCGCGACAGTCGCCAAAATCTCGTGCAAGCACAGACTTTGGCTCGTTGTTCGCGTAAATGAAAAAGGCTGCCAAAGTGACAGCTTTTCTCATTTACCTTCTTCGGTTTTTCATCTCTGTCTCGAGCTTAACAATCTGCATCTGAAGGTCATTATTCTCTTCTTTCATCTTTGCAAGCTCTTTCTCAGCATTCTCAAGCTTGATCTGGGCTGAAATCAATTCATGCTTCAGATCATACATCTCTTTATCCTTGAGTTCGATATCGCTTTCCAGGGAATCTCCCTGTTTCTTTGCTTTAAAATAATCATCTGCAATATTAAGTGCAAGAAGGACATTCCTTGTGTCTGCACTCTGCTTTCTGTATCCTTCACTGTTCGTACATTCTGTGATTTTATGATTAAGATAGGAAGATACTTTCTGCAGATACTCTTCTCCTTCAAAGCCACTGAGAGTATAGACTTTTCCTCCGATTAATACTTCTGTAAAATGTTTTGCTGAACTCATAGCTTCCTCCTCGAGTTTCTATTCTTCTATTATAGACTATTTATCCTCAAAAACCAACTATTTTTTCAGAATTTCTATACTTCTCTCGGAATTCCAAGATGTTGATAAGCTAATTCTGTTACAACACGACCTCTTGGAGTCCTCTGAATGAATCCATTTTTCAATAAATACGGTTCGTAAACATCTTCTAATGTGCCTGCATCTTCTGAAATTGATGCGGCAAGTGTCTCCAGTCCTACCGGTCCTCCCTGGAACTTCTCAATCATTGTGATCAGAATGTTACGATCAATATGATCTAATCCGAATTTGTCCACATCAAGAAGATCCAATGCATAATTTGCTACTTCTTTTGTGATCACACCATCATATTTAACCTGTGCAAAGTCACGCACTCTTTTCAGCAGACGGTTCGCAAGTCGCGGTGTTCCCCTTGATCTTCTGGCAAGTTCCATAGCACCTTCTTCTTCAATCTCTACACCCAGAACATGTGCAGAACGCAGAATGATCGTCTTCAACTCTTCTTCATTATATAACTCCAAATGATGTACTACACCAAAACGGTCTCTGAGCGGTGCTGTAAGCATTCCTGCTCTTGTTGTTGCCCCAACCAGTGTAAATTTGGGAAGATTCAGACGAACAGACCTTGCTCCCGGTCCCTTTCCGATCATAATGTCGATCGCATAATCTTCCATTGCCGGGTAAAGCACTTCTTCCACCTGACGGTTAAGTCTGTGAATCTCATCCACGAATAATACGTCATGTTCCTGCAGACCATTCAGAATTGCAGCCATCTCACCTGGTTTCTCTATTGCCGGTCCGGAGGTAATCTTCATATTTACACCCATCTCATTCGCTATGATTCCCGCCAGTGTTGTCTTACCAAGTCCCGGCGGTCCGTAAAACAACACATGATCCAGTGCTTCGCCCCTTGCTTTCGCTGCTTCTATGTAAATACTAAGTGTCTTCTTTGCTTTCTCCTGTCCGATATATTCTGATAAAAGCTGCGGTCTTAACTGCCCCTCTATCTTACTGTCTTCTTCCAGATTCTCTGTCGTTATAATTCTCTTCGCCATAACCGACCTCTCATTTCATAACTCTTTACTTCAAATTTTGTAACTGATCAGAGCAGATTCTTTAACGCTTCTCTCAAAAGATCTTCTACACTCGCACAATCAACAGATACCTTCTTCACTGCACGTAAACTCTCTGCATTTCCATAACCAAGTGCTGTCAGTGCCTGTACCGCTTCCGCCTGCATTCCGGTATCTGTCGCCTCAATTTCTTTTGACTGTTCACTGCCATGTGCTGCCTGTTCCAGAACATCCTCAATGCTCATCTTATCTTTCAACTCCAGAATCAGCTTTTCCGCAGTCTTCTTCCCAATTCCAGGAGCTGATGAAATTGTTTTGACATCTCCGGCCAACACGGCAAAACGAAGTTCATCCGAAGAGAGGCAGGAAAGAATATTCAGTCCGGCTTTCGGTCCGATCCCACTGACACCGATCAACAGTCTGAAAACCTGAAGATCTTCGCCTGTTAGAAATCCATATAATTGCATTGCATCCTCACGCACGTTGAGATAAGTATGAATTTTCACTTCTTCTCCCACTGCCGGAAGCATGGATAATGTCTGCTGCGACATATAAATTCCGTATCCGATTCCACCCGCTTCTACAATTGCTTTCTGCTCCTGAACTGCTGCCAGTTCACCTCTAATATATGATATCATCTTCCTCTATCCTTTTCCCGCTGCACCAAAACCGCAACGCTTCCATAATAATTATACCAGAGAGATTCCCTGGATCCTTTTTAAAACTTCCTTTGACACAAGTCCGATTAACAATCCGGTCACTTCTCCTGCCACTAACAAAACCGGCAGATAATACCTGACCTGATACGTCTGTACAACAACCATTGCAACGAGAAGCTGCCCGATATTATGCGCTGTACCTCCACCAATACTGACTCCGGCAACACTGAACCAGTCTGATTTCTTAAGGAGAACCATAACAAGGAAACTCAAAAGTCCTCCTGATAAACTATATAAAATACCAAACAGATTTCCGAACATGAAGCCCGATAAAATAATCCTTGTCACGGAAAGTGCCAGTGCTTCTTTTATCCCCATCTTGTACAGAACAAGAACTGTCATAAGATTCGCCAGACCAAGTTTTGCTCCCGGTATTCCGAAATTAATCGGAATCAAAAGTTCCACATAGCTAAAAATCAATGCCAATGCTGTAAATACGCCAAATATCGCTACTTTTCTACCGTGCAATCTCATCCACCTCCGGTTCCTCTCCGCCACGGATCGTTACTACAGTCTGATTCGGCAGACAGATTATACTTTCCCCGTCTCTTGAAATTGCTCTGTGGTTTACACAAATCTGATCCGGACAGTCAGCATCTTCCATACGAACCTTTCCGTCCTTTATGAGTACTTTGTTCTTATCATTTACATCAATTTCCTGATCCTGTTCCAGGCGGTATCTTCCATACAACTCACCTTTTACCAGAATCTCCACTTCACTGTATTTATCTGTAGTTTTTAAGAGCTGTAAACCAAACGTCAAAACAGCTGCAAAAAAAATAGCTGCTGCAAGTATCCAGTCATTCTTCTTCATTCCACACCATCTTTCTTCCATAATGGTTTTGCTAATTCATCATAGCACAACCATATTTTGAATGCAACCACATGTTCGATTGTATTTTTATTCAAACCTCGTTATAATAAACACATCATTCATTTATATTAAGAACGGAGATTTTATGAAACACAAAAAAATACTGGCTTGTTTCCTTGCATTTTCTTTTCTGCTGACCGGATGTTCCACAAAAGATCAGTCACAGTCGCTTTCTATGACAGGAACCTATTTCGACACCGTTGTTAAGATTGAAGTCTGGGGAGCAGATTCTAAGATCATGGATGGCTGCAAAGATATCTGTGAGAAATATGAACAACTCTTAAGTCCTACGATCGATTCCAGTGAAATCAGTCAGATCAATCAGGCACAAGGCGCCTCCGTTTTTGTATCGAAAGAAACTGCTGATTTAATTGAACTGGGAAAATATTATGGGGATCTTTCCGGCGGAAAATTTGACATCACAATCGCTTCTGCCAGTGACCTTTGGAATTTTCACGATAATGCGGATCATAGCATCCCTGACGCAGAGCAGCTGTCCGAAGCAGTTACTCATATCAATTATAAAACTATAGAGGTCAACGGAACAACGATAACAATGTTAGATCCTTATGCAAAGATTGATCTGGGCGGTATCGCCAAAGGCTATATTGCAGATCAGGTAAAGAATTATCTTGTAGAAGAAGGAATAGAACATGCCTATATCAATCTTGGTGGTAACATACTGACACTCGGTGGAAAAACGGATGGTTCCAACTTCCGGATCGGTATCCAGAAACCATTTGCAGAAGACGGAACAGTGATGGCTGTTCTTCCGGTATCTGATAAGTCCATCGTATCTTCCGGAAATTACGAACGATACTTTAAGAAAGACGGAAAGATTTACCATCATATCCTTGACCCTTCTACAGGATATCCAATAGAAAATAACTTAAACCAGGTCACGATCATCTCTGACAAATCGGTTGACGGGGACGCCTTAAGCACAACCTGTTATGCACTTGGACTGGATGAAGGATTAAAACTTATCCGAAGTATGGATAATATAGAAGCTGTATTTATTACTGATAACAATACGATTTATAAAAGCAGTGACTCTGTCAATTTAATCACTGATATTGATAACTAAAGAAAAGGAAGCTGATCATTTTAAATCTTCAGCTTCCTTTTCTGATCTCTTTTTTCAATAAAATCCTGTCGTATTATTAACGTAACGTAATAATCTTTCTCGGGCATTTTTCTACACAAACACCACACTCTGTACATTTATCTGCATCGATATGTGCAAGGAAATTCGTTACAGTGATCGCTCCTGCTTCACAGTTCTTCTCACAGAGACGACATCCGATACATCCGGCCTGACAGATTGTCAACTGTACTTTTCCTTTTGCATTGGAATTACAGCGTACAAATGTCTTCTGCTCATATGGAATCAGCTCGATTAGGTGTTTTGGACATGCTGCAATACATTTTCCACATGCTTTACATGCTTCTTTGTC
>ERZ773112.234-NODE-234-length-38439-cov-6.943961_pt1 | contig 38439 bp, 33 predicted proteins | sample MGYA00580566_ERZ773112 | MGnify/ENA primary metagenome ERZ773112 (study PRJEB29015, sample SAMEA2737842) | human gut metagenome | biome: human gut; feature: human-associated habitat; material: faeces | place: China | collected 2012 ... | reverse complement strand
TAAATACATGATGGGAAAAAGCCCCGGTCTCCTTGTCAAGGACAAGAAGTCTGGAGCTCGAACGATCCTCAAGCGGATCCTGTGCAATCAGTTCTTCCGGCAATTCATAATAAAAATCCTGACGTTTCATAATTATGAATTCCTTTCCCTTTTATTCTTTACGTATCTTTTTCTGATATGTTTTCATTTACAGTTGCATTTGAAGCTATTTCTTTTTCTGATTTATTTTCTACCAGACGATAGCCATTATACACTGGTTTTCCCAGTTTCTCAACTACAGAACTCTGTGTATTTTCTGTTTTTTTCAATTCCCGTATCCCAGACTCTTTCATTTGGACATTTTCCTGCGTTTTTGACAGCTCACCCTCTGATGTCTGCGGTTTCTGCTCTTCTACATTTAGCTTTTCACATTCTGGTACAACTGTTCCCGGTTGCGCCATCCATGCTTTTATCTTCTTCTGATAGACCACTCTGGTATCACAAAGCAGGTCATGAAATCCACATTTTTCCGAATCAATTCCTGCAACAATATAACCGATATTCACCGGAAGGCTACATAAGAATCTTCCAACCGTCTCGCGGTACACCACATTGAACAGTGTCAGCTTCTCTTCCGGATTTTTTGAAACTACCCGGAGATTCATCGCTTTCTTTCCAAGTGTCGTTCCTGTCAGATAGGTAAATGCAATAAAATATAACACTTTCAGAGCATACAGTACGATATCTTTCAACGAATAATGAAACAGGATATCCGTTCCCGTTATCGCACCGCCGCCAGCCAGTGAGATACCTGCAAATATCAGCCGCACGATCAGGAGGCCTGCAAATACTACCACACTGTCGATCATATAAGCCGCCATCCGCACCCAGAACCCTGCATACTCCAGATTCCCACTGGCACAGCAACTGTTCTGTCTGGCTAACTTCTCCTGATTATCGTAACTGTTCTGCATAGTACATCGGCACCCCGCTTTCTACACTTTTGGCGGTTTCCGTCAGAACCTGCGCTTCTGACTTCGGAACTAATGATTCTACTTTGGAAAACAGCGACTGCAAAAGTCCTTCATCTGATTCCATCTCATAAAATGTAGATGTTCCAAGTTTTTTGCTCATCGCATCTTTCATATCCGGATACAGACTGATCTCATCGATCAGACCGTTGTTCTTCGCCTGCTTTGCAGTATAAGTTCTTCCGTCTGCCAGTTTCTTTACATCCTCCACTGACATATCACGGCCGTCTGCCACGATATTCACGAATTTCTCATAAGCTTCATTGATCTGATCCTGATAAATAGCAATCTGCTCGTCCGTAAATTTGCTGCTGTCCTTATTCTTTCCGCTCGTGATACTTACATAACGGATTCCAAGCTTTTTATACAGCCCGGACATATCATATCCTGACATGATCACACCGATGGAACCGGTCGTTGTATTCGAATTTGCATAGATTTTATCCGATGCCATAGACACCATATATCCACCGGATGCCGCATAATGTGCCATATAATCCCAGATCGGACGTTTTGTTGTCTCTTTATATTCTTTCAGTTTCTGATACAGTTCTTCGGATTCATAGACAGTTCCTCCCGGAGAATCTACATACAGAAGAATTCCTTTATTGTTAGAATCATCCATCAATTCATCGATATAATTCATCGTTGAATCATGCTGATATCCGCTGGATGCCTCCAGTGCACTGCTTCCACTCTGTTCCTGGATCGTACCTTCTACTCTTACGATTGCAATATAATCTTCAGACGGTGGATTAAACTGATACGAACCTCCGAGATTAATTATATCATCTGCACTGCTCTGAAGCAGATTTTTTGAAATTGTATTGGTAAATACGCTGGCAGCACTGACTCCAACGAACAGTGCTGCCGCTACTACCAGACCTATGATCTGTTTTTTCTTCATACGTAATCCTCTTGCTCTTTTTACCGAGCTTTTATCTGATATGAATGAATGTTTTTTTATTTACGAAGTTCGATTCCCATACCCTCGAGTGCCTTTAAGATACGGTCCATAGCTGCAGATACATCTGCATCTTCCAGAGTCTTATCCTTTGCACGGAATACGATAGAATATGCAACAGATTTGAATCCTGTTTTAATCTGAGCACCTTCGTAAATATCGAACAGTGAATAGCTTTCCAGATATTCACCGCCCTTGCTTTCGATCACATCTTCAATCTGTCCTACCAGAATCTCTTTTGGCATTACCATACTGATGTCACGTGTCACTGCAGGGAATTTTGCAATTCCTGTATATTTACGATCAAATGTTGCTCTTGCTACGATCTCTGGCATATCGATTACTGCAATGTAGGCTCTTGTTCCGATTCCATAGTTATCTGCAACTTCCGGATGTACTTCTCCAAGATATCCGACTACTACACCATCATAAATGATGTTTGCCTGACGTCCCGGATGAAGGAATGATTTTCCTGCATTCGGATCGTATTTTTCTTTCTTATGAAGTCCTACTTTATCGAAGAACTCTTCTACGACACCCTTCATAGTGAAGAAGTCGCCTTCGCCATACATACCAAGTGTGAACTGTACTCTTTCATCCGGCAGTTCTGTAAGTGGAAGTGCCTTTGGAAGATAAATGTTAGCCAGTTCGTATAATTTTACGTCTTTATTTCTTCTGTTATAGTTTGTTGCAAGTGATGTCAGCATACCATTCAAAGAAGATGTACGCATGATACTATAATCTTCTCCCAGTGGGTTCATGATCGGAATAGCCTTACGAAGATCAGAATCTTCCGGAAGCAGAAGCTTGTCAAATACCTTCGGGCTTTCGAATGAATATGTCATTCCCTGGCTGAATCCGCAGAACTCAGCGATATCACGTGCAACCTGCTCTACCCTTAACTTGAATGATAATTTTCCTGTTGTAGCTTCTCCACTTGGAAGTGTGGTCGGAATGTTATCATATCCGTAGAATCTTGCAACCTCTTCCGCAAGGTCGGCGATGCGGAATAAGTCATGACGGAAAGTAGGTGCGATGACTTCGCTTGTCTCTTCATCGAATTCCAGATCGATCTTCTTGAAGTATCCGATCATTTCTTCTTTAGAAATGTCTGTTCCAAGCAGCTTGTTGATCTTTTCCGCATCAAATGGTACTCTTACAGGCTCTTTCTTCTTGCTGTATACATCAACCATTCCTCCGACAACTTCACCGGCTCCCATCTCTTCGATCAGCTGGCATGCACGGTCAATGGCTGCCTCTGCATTATTTGGATCCAGACCCTTCTCGAATTTACCGGATGCATCGGTACGAAGTCCGATCTTCTTGCTTGATTTACGGATGTTGGTTCCATCAAAGCAAGCTGCTTCGAATAACATTGTCTGAACATCGTCTGTGATCATAGAGTTTTCTCCACCCATGATACCTGCGATACCGATGGATTTCTTACCGTCACAGATCATCAGTACAGATTCATCCATCTCTCTTTCCTGTCCGTCAAGAGTTGTGAATTTCTCACCTTTTTCTGCAGTACGCACTACAATTTCTTTTCCTTCGATCGTATCAAGGTCATATGCATGCATTGGCTGTCCGTATTCTTCCATTACATAGTTTGTAATATCAACCAGGTTGTTGATCGGGCGGATTCCTACAGAAGCCAGACGTCTCTGCATCCATTTTGGAGATGGTCCGATCTTAATGTTCTTTACGATTCTTGCACAATATCTTGGGCAAAGTTCCGGATTCTTAACGGTTACTTTGATATAATCTGCTGCATTCTCATCATTTCCTGTTGGTGTGACAACAGGTGGATAGAACGCTTTATTAAATGTAGCTGCTGCCTCTCTTGCAATACCTACAACACTGAAGCAATCTACACGGTTAGATGTGATCTCATATTCTACAACGACATCATCGAGGCCAAGTGATTTGATCGCACTCTCGCCTACAACGGCATCATCATCAAAAATATAGATTCCGTATTCCGGAGCCTCCGGATACATATCTCTGTTAGAGCCAAGTTCTTCGATGGAACACATCATACCATCACTTTCAACACCACGGAGTTTTCCCTTTTTGATCTTGATTCCGCCTTCTACACGCTGTCCAGGCTCATGTCCGCCTGCTACACGTCCGCCTGCTAATACAACCGGTACCTTGTCTCCCTCTTTTACATTCGGAGCGCCTGTTACGATCTGAATCGTCTCTGTTCCGACATTTACCTGGCAGATGATCAGTTTATCTGCATCCGGGTGTTTCTCAATCTTGTCGATCTGTCCGATCACGATCTTATCAAGATCTGCATCTAATTTCTCATAACCTTCGACTTTTGTACCAGACAAAGTCATTGCATCTGTATATTCCTGAGCTGTTACATCAAGATCCGGAACATACGCTTTTATCCATGATAATGAAGTATTCATTTATAAATCTCCTTTTCGTATTATTACTTGTGCTCGCTAGAACTGTTTTAAGAATCTGATATCATTTTCGTATAACAGTCTCATATCATCGATCTCGTACTTCAGAAGTGCGATACGTTCCAGTCCTACACCGAATGCGAACCCTGTATATTCTTCCGGATCAATTCCGCACATTTCCAGTACGTGTGGATGTACCATACCACATCCGAGGATCTCGATCCATCCGGATCCTTTACAGAAACGGCATCCTTTTCCACCGCATTTGAAGCAGCTTACATCCATCTCGGCACTTGGCTCTGTGAATGGGAAATGATGTGGTCTGAATTTTGTCTTTGTGTCTTCTCCGAATAATTCTTTTGCAAATACTTCCAGTGTTCCCTTTAAGTCAGCAAATGAAATATTCTTGTCGATGATCAGTCCTTCGATCTGATGGAAAGAAGGTGAATGTGTTGCATCTACTTCGTCTGAACGGAATACACGTCCCGGTGACAGGATACAGATTGGAAGCTTGCCCTGCTCCATAATACGTGCCTGTACAGGAGATGTCTGTGTCCTGAGCACGATGTCTTTATTAATATAGAATGTGTCCTGCTCATCCTTTGCCGGATGTCCGTCCGGGATGTTCAGTTTACGGAAGTTGTACTCATCATACTCGATCTCAGGTCCTTCTACGACTTCGTATCCCATACCTGTAAATACACGCTCTACTTCTTCCAGTGCGATTGTATTCGGATGACGGTGTCCGACGCAGTTTTTCTTAGCCGGAAGTGTTACATCGATCACTTCTTTTTTCAGCTTTTCTGCACGGATTGCTTTTTCCATCTTTTCTTTATTTTCTTCCAGAACAGCTTCGATCGCTGCTCTTGTCTCATTTACCATCTGTCCAACCTTCGGTCTGTCCTCCGGTGCAACGTCTTTCATACCTTTTAATACAGCGGTAAGTTCACCTTTTTTACCAAGGAACTTTACACGCACATCATTCAGTTTTTCAGGCATATCGGCAGCTTCAATTGCTTTCAATGCTTCCTCTTTGATGTTCTGCAGTTTTTCTTTCATCATTTTCTTCCTTTCTTCGCATATCTTTATGTCAGCGTATGCTTTTGGGTATGCAAGAGAACCTGCCACTGGCAGCTTCTCTTGCATGCTTTGGCATAAAAAAAGCCCCGCCCCAAAAGGGACGAGACATATAACCCGTGGTACCACCCTGATTCCCGCAAAATATTTTTGCGGACACTCATTACTGCGTAACGTGCATCATACGGCATTCTCTACTTTTATTTCAAGAACACAGCTCGCGCGGGAAATTCATTCACCATCTGAACCCAAGGGAACTTTCAGCCTGTCGATTCCCTCTCTCTAGCGGAAAATGGCTCACTACTTACACGGTCATTGCCTTTATCTCATAATACTTAATTATTGTATCACATGAACAGAAGTTGTCAAGTCAGAAATTCTACTCCTGTTCCATATCCCGCAAGATCACATTCACTTCCCCGCCAAGCAGCAAAATATACATACAGAAGTACAGCCACAGCATGATCAGTACAATTGTCGTCAAACTTCCATACATAGATGAAAATCCCTTAAAAATATTCAGATAGACCGAGAAGATCCATGATACGATCATCCATCCGACTGCTGAAAATGCCGCACCCATCAACTGAACTTTCAACTGTACAATGTGGTTCGGCAAAAATTTATAGATCATCATTGTAAACACAAACAGCAATACCGGTGTAATGATTCCACGTATCTGCATAATCTGATCCACAAAGCGTTCCATAAGCGGATAATGTTCCGTTACAAACAGATTCAATGTATTACCAAATACTGATAACACCAGCAGAAAGATAATTACAATAATAAACGCAACTGTATAAAACGTTGCGCGTATTCTTAAAATAATATAATTACGTGTCTCCTTACAGTCGTAAACGCAATTCAGACCTGTCGTCAGTGCCAGTACACCTTTCCCGGCCGACCAGAGTGCAACGATAATGGTCAGTGAAATGATACCGCCGGACTGATTATATACCTGATTCACAATGGATGTGATCAGGCTGTCTACTGATTTTGGAAACACCTGAAGGACAGCCGTCATAACGTCTGCCTTCGTAACCGGCGTATACTGTACCAGTGTGATCAACAGTAATATGATCGGAATCAGACTGAGCATGAAGAAGTACGCTGCCTGTGCAGCATAGGCACCTACATGATCTTTCCCGACTTGTCCGGTTATTTCCATTACTTTATCATATAGAAACTTAACTTTTTTCATCTTTTTCTCCCAAAATATTCGTCTCTATATTCTACCCGATTTTCTTTCGTTTGTCTATTAGAAATCATTCCGTTTCCAGGTGTGTTTTTCTCAACTATTCTTTCATTGATTATACTTATTTTTCAATTGTTGTTCCTGGATAGAACATTTGTAATATTTCCTGATAATTCTTCCCTGTTTTCGCCATTTCATTTGCTCCATTCTGGCTCATACCAATGCCATGACCGTATCCGCCGCCTGTGATTTTGAATATATTACCAGCCTTTTTCACTTTAAAAAATGCGCTTGGAAGCAGCGTACCACTTTGGGCAACCGTACCATCCTGTTTCTTTATTTCATATCCATTTCCCCCCAGCGCCTTTCGTATCTTATTCTCTGTATCAACTGTAATACTTCCCTTATCACCGACAGCTTTTATCTGCAGCGCGACACCTCCCGGTCCTGTTTTCGTTACTTCTAATGACTGTACCGTCCCGATATTCTTTTTTACATTCTCCGCCAAAAGTGTACTCAATATATCCTGATCTATATCAGCTTCCCACCGGTACCATGGAAGTGATTTTTCATAATCTCCATTCTTATCTTTTACTTCTACCGACTGAAGATATCCATTACTTTCATTTTCACTCGTTCCCCAGGCTTTCATGGTTGTTGTCTTTCCGCAAGATGTTGAATAATAATACGTTGTTACAATATTACCTTTATATTTTAACACCTCGCCGGCAGTTTCCCTTACCGCTTCTGTGGATGCATCCTGCTGTGCCGAATTATTATATACCTGATAATCTGTGCTGTCATTGACATGCGCCTGATATTCCGGATAAGCATAGTCTTCCATCTGGCGTTCCGCGTAATTTCTTGCGCAGACTGCCTGTGCCTTTAAGGCTTCTTTCTGATAGGATGCCGGCATTTCACTGGGAACAACTTTGCATAGATAACTTTCCACCGGAAGTTCATTAATAATTACTATTCCTTCTGATGTTGCATAAAGATCCAGTATTCCGGCATAAGAAGGATTTCCATATCCTCTCCTGATGCTGCTGACAACCATCTCTCCCCCATCTTTTGCTGTTACTCTGATTTTTCCATTCTGAAATCCGAAATCTTCCTTTGTGATCGTTATTTTCTCATTTTCTGCAGTCTCTTCCCTGGTACCAGTTTTTTCTATTATAAGACCTCCCGTTGCACTGACCTTTAATTCTTTATGTACAATCTGTTTATATCCATCGGTCATGAGCAATATCCTGATATTTTTCTGTGCTGCCTCCGTACTCTCTGATTTTTTCTGGTCTTTCTTTTTATCATTTTTCTTTTCAGATACAGATTTCAGTAATTCTTCCCATCTGCTCTGAATAGATATTTCAGAATGCGTTTGCTCTTTTCCCACAGCACTTTCTTCTATGCCTGCTTTCAAGCCTCCGATCACACACAATAACAGTAAAATCCATGCTATATAGATACTGTAATGCTTTTTATTCCGTCTCCGCAATTTTCTTTCCTTTCTTCCCGCCCTTTATACCCGAAAAAAGACAGCCGTAAAAACGACTGTCTTTTATCTTTTGTATATTCCCCAAAATGCCGGTTCCTGTATTCTGACTCCTAGCACCCAGCTAGGTGGGTATCCGCATCTGCTTTTCTGCCTTCCACTGCAAAATCGATGGCCTGACATATTACAGAGATGTAAGACTCCCGTTTAAAGTATTGTAGGTTCAAAACTACAGGAGTGTCGAACATTCCAGGTTTCCACTGCACTTATTATAACCCATTTACATGGATTTTACAACCCTATAACATTATCCGATTTTAATCAGATTCATTAGCGGATCTTATAACTGTGGTCCTGCTGAAACTAAAGCTTTACCTGCTTCATTTCCTTCATATTTAGCAAAGTTCTTGATGAATCTTGCAGCAAGATCTTTTGCCTTTTCTTCCCACTCAGATGCATCTGCATATGTGTCACGAGGATCAAGGATTCCTGTATCAACACCTGTAAGTTCTGTAGGTACTTCAAAGTTGAAGTATGGGATTGTCTTTGTTGGAGCATTCTTGATATCTCCGTTCAGGATAGCATCGATGATTCCACGAGTATCTTTGATAGAGATACGTTTTCCTGTTCCGTTCCATCCTGTGTTAACAAGATAAGCTTTTGCACCGCTCTTCTCCATCTTCTTAACAAGTTCCTCTGCATATTTTGTAGGATGCAGTTCCAGGAATGCCTGTCCGAAGCAAGCTGAGAATGTTGGTGTAGGTTCTGTGATTCCACGCTCTGTACCAGCAAGTTTTGCTGTAAATCCTGACAAGAAGTAGTACTGTGTCTGTTCTGGTGTCAGTACAGATACCGGAGGAAGTACTCCGAATGCATCAGCAGAAAGGAAGATTACATTCTTAGCTGCAGGTGCTGAAGATACCGGACGTACAATATTTTCAATATGATTGATTGGGTAAGATACACGTGTATTCTCTGTTACACTCTTATCTGCGAAATCAATCTTTCCATTCTCATCAAGTGTTACGTTCTCAAGAAGAGCGTTACGTTTGATTGCGTTGTAGATATCTGGCTCAGATTCTTTGTCAAGGTTGATAACCTTAGCGTAGCATCCACCTTCAAAGTTGAATACTCCGTTGTCATCCCATCCGTGCTCATCATCACCGATCAGGAGACGCTTAGGATCTGTAGAAAGTGTTGTCTTTCCTGTTCCTGAAAGTCCGAAGAAGATCGCTGTATTCTCTCCGTTCAGGTCTGTGTTAGCTGAGCAGTGCATAGAAGCCATTCCCTTAAGTGGGAGGAAGTAGTTCATCATAGAGAACATACCTTTCTTCATCTCTCCGCCGTACCATGTATTCACGATAACCTGCTCTTTGCTTGTGATGTTGAACATTACTGCTGTCTCTGAGTTCAGTCCTAATTCTTTGTAATTTTCAACTTTTGCTTTAGAAGCATTGTATACTACGAAGTCTGGCTCAAAGTTTTCAAGCTCTTCTTCTGAAGGTTTGATGAACATATTTGTTACGAAATGAGCCTGCCATGCAACTTCTACGATGAAACGGATTGCCATACGTGTATCTTTGTTTGCTCCGCAGAATGCATCTACAACATAAAGTTTTTTGTCAGAAAGTTCTTTGATCGCAATATCTTTTACTGCTTTCCAAGCTTCCTGTGTTGCAGGATGGTTATCATTCTTATATTCATCAGATGTCCACCATACAGTATCTTTTGAATTCTCATCAACTACGATGAACTTATCTTTTGGAGAACGTCCAGTGTAGATACCTGTCATTACATTGACTGCACCAAGTTCACTTTCCTGTCCTTTTTCAAAACCTTCGAGTTCTGGTTTTGTCTCTTCCTCAAATAATAATTCATAAGAAGGATTGTGTACGATTTCTGTCGTTCCTGAAATGCCATACTTGCTTAAATCGATTTTAGCCATCTTCATTTAACCTCTTTTCTTTTATTTGCTGCTGTATATTTATAAATTCTAGTCTTGTTATATTCTCCCACAACAGCATTTGTTTTATTATTGCATTTTTCTACGCAAAAGTCAATACTTTAACAATCTTTTCACAATGTGTTTTTGCAAGTTCTTTCTCTAAAACTTTTATTTTTTATCCTATTTTTTGTTTTAAAAGCACAAAATGCAAGATTTCACACGAAATCTTGCATTTTGTGTATTTTTATCAATACAGAAAATATATTTATCATTTTGTAAACGTTCTATACTTCCAGAATATTCTTCACTGTATCTTTCATCTTATCAGCATCACATTCCAGATCATGCAGAATATTTGCATTCAGGATATCTTTGATCGCCTGCGGCATCTCACGTCCTGATGTTTCTTCCAGAACCTTCAGAAGACTGAACTCATCCTGATCTGCATACTTCGGATCAATTGCACTCATGACACTCTTCACGAATTTATATGGACTTGCTGTTGATGCAATCACGCATTTCTTATTGTCTCCACTGTTCTTCTGATAACATTCACACACATAAGATGCTACACTTGTATGTGTATCCATCACATACCCTGTCTTATCATATACTTTCTTGATATTCTGCGCACACTCTTCTTCTGTCGCATATCCAGCTGCGAAATCATCAAGACGTGCCTTCATATCTTCTGTAATTGTATATTTTCCTGTGGATTTTAATGCTTCCATCATATCTTTTGTCTTCTGGTCATCATCTCCGCTGATCCGATAAAGCAGACGTTCCAGGTTGCTTGAAATCAGGATATCCATAGATGGTGATGATGTGAGGATAAACTCACGGTTTCTGTCATAATCACCTGTCTGGAAGAAGTCAAATAACACTTTATTGTCATTCGATGCACATACCAGTTTATCGATTGGGACTCCCATCTGTTTTGCATAGTATGCAGCCAGGATATTACCAAAGTTACCGGTCGGAACTACTACATTGATCTTCTCACCGTCTTCAATCTCTTCATTTTCCAGAAGTTTGGCATATGCATTGACATAATATACCACCTGGGGAACCAGACGTCCGATATTGATCGAGTTGGCTGATGAGAACTGATAGCCTTTCTTCGCAAGTTCTTCTGCAAGTTCTTTATCCTCGAACATGGCTTTTACACCACTCTGGGCATTATCGAAATTGCCATGGATCGCTACTACATTTACATTTTCGCCTCTCTGTGTCACCATCTGAAGTTCCTGCACTTTGCTGACTCCGTTCTTAGGATAGAATACGATGATCCTTGTTCCTTCCACATCTGCAAATCCGGCAAGTGCAGCTTTTCCTGTATCTCCGGATGTGGCAGTCAGGATTACGATTTCATTCTTTACATCATTCTTCTTTGCTGAAGTCGTCATCAGATGTGGCAGAATAGATAACGCCATATCTTTGAACGCGATCGTTGCACCATGGAATAATTCCATATAATAAGTATCATCTACTTTTACAAGCGGTGCGATCTCTTCTGTGTCAAATTTGCTGTCATAAGCTTTATCGATACAGCTTTTCAGTTCTTCTTCCGTAAAATCTGTCAGGAACTGTTTCATTACAAGATATGCGATCTCCTGATATGTCTTTCCTTTCAGATCCGACATTGATACATCCAGTTTCGGAAGTTCTGATGGTACAAAAAGTCCTCCGTCCGGGGCAAGTCCCTTCAGAATTGCTTCAGATGCTGTTACTTTCAGATTCGAATTTCTTGTACTTTTGTAATATAAACCCATGCCAATGCTCTCCTTATATGATTACTTTCTCTTGCTGTTTGTATATTTTACAAGTCCACCTGCAGCGATCAGTTTCTGCATGAATTCAGGGAAAGGCTGTCCCTGGAATTCCATACCTTTTGTTCTGTCGTAAATCTTACCGCTGTCAAAGTCGATCTCTACTTCATCACCTGCTTCGATTGCTTTTGCCGCTTCCGGACACTCAATGATCGGAAGTCCGATATTGATCGCATTACGATAGAAAATTCTTGCAAACGTCTCTGCGATAACGCAGCTGACACCTGCTGTCTTAAGACATAATGGCGCATGTTCTCTTGAAGAACCGCATCCAAAGTTCTTGTTGGCAACAATAATATCTCCAGGCTGTACTTTATTTACAAATTCAGGGTCGATATCTGCCATTGCATGGCTTGCAAGTTCCTGTGCATCGAATGAATTCAGATATCTTGCAGGAATGATTACGTCTGTATCTACGTTATCTCCGTATTTAAAAACATGTCCTAAAGCTTTCATTATTTGTCACCTACTTTCTCTGGGTTAGCGATATATCCTGCGATTGCACTTGCTGCTGCTACTTCCGGTGATGCCAGATAAATCAGGGAATCTACATGCCCCATTCTTCCTACGAAATTACGGTTTGTTGTAGATACACATTTTTCTCCTGCTGCCATAACACCCATATGTCCACCCATACAAGGTCCACAGCTTGGTGTGTTGACTGCACATCCTGCGTCTACGAAGATTTCCAGAAGGCCTTCTCTGATACACTGTTTGTAGATTTTCTGTGTTGCCGGAACGACCATAACACGTACATCCGGATGAACAGTATGTCCCTGAAGAATGGCAGCTGCTTTTCTCATATCTTCCATTCTTCCGTTTGTACAGGATCCGATCACGACCTGATCGATCTTGATTGGTTCCATTGCTTCGATCTCGTCAATCGTCTTCGCATTGCCCGGAAGATGCGGAAATGCTACTGTTGGACGGACTTCGGAAAGATTGATCTCTACAACACTTTCATATTCTGCGTCCTCATCTGCTTCGTACACTTTATATTCTTTCTTTGTATGTTCTTTTAAGTATTCTTCTGTCTTTTCATCTACCGGGAATATTCCGTTCTTGGCTCCGGCTTCGATTGCCATGTTTGCCATTGTGAATCTGTCTGCCATAGAAAGATTCTTAATTCCGTCTCCGGTAAATTCCATGGATTTGTAAAGAGCTCCGTCCACACCGATCTTACCGATGATATGGATGATGATATCTTTACCACTTACATATTTGCCAGGCTTTCCTGTCAGTACGAACTTGATCGCACTCGGAACTTTGAACCACAGTTCTCCCATTGCCATACCTGTTGCAATATCGGTTGTTCCGACACCTGTTGAGAATGCACCCAGCGCACCATATGTACAGGTATGGGAATCTGCGCCAATGATACATTCCCCTGCTGCAACAACTCCGGCCTCCGGAAGGATTGCATGTTCTACTCCTGATTTTCCCTGTTCAAAATACCAGCTAAGTCCCTGATTCTTTGCAAATTCACGGATCGATTTTGAGTTCTCTGCTGATTTGATATCTTTATTCGGTGTAAAGTGGTCTGGTACCAGTACCACCTTGTCTTTGTCAAATACTTTGTCTGCCATCTGTCTGAAGATTGGCAGAGCCATAGGACCTGTGATGTCATTTGCCATGACTACATCTAACTTTGCTTCTATTAACTGACCGGCTGTCACGCTGTCAAGACCTGCATGAGCTGCCAGTATCTTCTGTGTCATCGTCATTCCCATAACGAACCTGTACCTCCTTGATTTCTCATAGTTTTATACTGTATTTTAGCACAGTAAAAAAGGGCATGCAAGAAATTATAAATTTTAGTGCATAATTTTTCACTTCTGTTTCTTGATATTATGCAGGTATGGGATCTCAATCGGATCGATCGGAGTAGCCGGATTTTCAATTTTTCCCTTCAGAGTTCTTTTGTGTTTCTTAAGGAGCGCACCACCTTTGTTGTAGAACCAGAAAGAATATGTCAGAATTTTATGGGCCGGTCCCATCTTGTCTTTTGCCGTCTTTCCATAGAGCACTCCGCCTGCTTCAATCGCAGCTTTACTCCGTATCAATGCGATCAGCTCTGTCTCACAGGTAACTCTTTCCGGAAGAATCGTATAGCCTGTCCCGATGCAGTCCGGTCTGTGTGCATCGCTTCCCCCTATTCCCGGCTTTTTATATTTTTCCGCAAGCTTTCTTGCACCTTCGTTCGATTCTGCAGATTCACATGCATTAAAAGCCTCTATAAAGTCAAATCGCTTAATCAGTTCCGGTGACTTATAGAATCTGCTGGTATTCGTAAAGCTCAGGTACTTTTCTCCGCATGGATGTGCAGGTCCTAAGATTCCACCATGTCTGTGCACAAAGTCGATCAGCACAGACACCGGAAGTCCCTTCACTTCCAGGAGACGCATCTTAACACCTTCCGGCATGATACAGATAATATGACCTGCATCCAGTGTATCATATTCGATTCCCTTCAGAACTACGAAGTCTTCATGTACCTTTCCTTTCATGTGATATTTCCAGTGACGATAGCCATGATAAGTGTCATGATCCGTGATCAGCATTCCGTCAAATCCTTTTTCTTTCAAGGTTGTGATGTATTCATCCAAGCTTACCCGGCTGTCCACTGAGCCTTCCCGCACATGGCAATGCATATCTATCTTCATAAGTAAGCCTCCTTAACTTTATTCTTAATAGTATTATATCACATCCCTCTTAAATTACAACGAAACTGCTTCCCGGCTTTCTTATATCTTTCTTAATCTGATCTGTCAAAATAATACATCCTGCCTGTAGGTAACAGTTTCTATTGCATATTTCGGTATAAAAAATACCTGATGCAGTTTTTAATTTTCTGCACCAGGTGTTTTTCTTATCACATTCGTATATAGAAATTACCGTCTGTGTCGGATTTTCTTCATTAATCAATATCGTCAGGATGAAAAACTACAACATCTGAATCATCTGTTTCAAAAATCTCCACATCATCTTCATCCAGAAATCCGTCTTTCGGCTCATCCGTTTTTTCAACTGTCACAACATCTTCATCGTCGTCCAGATTATCTTCATCTGGCTTCGTATCATCCAGATCAAATATTTCTGTCACAGTCTCTTCCTTATCTGTATCTTCAGCATTATCCGTTTTTTCTTTATCCCCGGCTGCTTCCATACTTTCTTCCGGCTCTCCATCATCTAAAAGCATTCTTGCTTTTTCAACCTCAGACTCCATAGATACCTGTTCTTTGATCTTCTTTGAGAATATCTTTTCTTTCTTTCCAATCTTTCTGGACTGCATCATCGTCTGAACTACAATTCCGATCACTGCAATTGCTGCACTCATCACATATCCGATCCAGCCAATCTTCGTCATTCCACACACAAGCGGTAATGCCATTCCAGCCTCTACACCGCCCATGATGCCAGTCACAAATATAACAAAAAACTCAGCAAAAATTACCGTAAGTATCGCAACGATCAGAGCGATAACCGCACAAATAGCAAGTACTATCACTGACTTTGTTTCAAGCAGCGTAACAAATGTGCCGAAGGATCCGAAAAATGTCATAATAAAGATTCCAAATTTGCGAAGTGCCGCACACATAACGCATAATATTACCGCACACACTGCAACCGCCACAAGCATTTTTGTCATATCAAAGCCGGCAATCACTCCTACCGTTGCTCCAATAACTGCTCCCACAGCCAGTCCTACAAGTGCCGATAACACCCTTACAATTTTCAGTCCAAACAAAGCTATGATTACTCCTACCACAACTGTTGCGATCAAAGCCCCCATAATTTCCGGCGTCTTTCCTGCAACAAAGATACTCGTGGGTCCGTCTGCCGATTTCAAAACTGATGTTACGTTCTCCATATCCATACTCCTTTCTCTTATACCCCTCATTATACATAATCACCGCTGCCGGTTTTGTATTCTCAAAAGTATAAAAGGCCGTGTTTCCGAAGATTCACAGCCTCTGGTTCCATATCTGCCTTTAGAATGCTACTGCTCCCGTTGATGTTCCGTTAATTACATAATAAACAGCTGACTCTTCTGGCTTTATGTATAAATCCATTGTCTTGATATCTCCGATTTTGTTTCCAGAAGATGTCCATGCTTTTTTTACTCTTGCAATGATTTCTTTTTCTTCCACCTGTTTTCCATAGTATTCAACAAAAGCACTTACTTTAATCTCTTTCTTTGCTGTAGATTTCTTAGCTGTTGTTTTCTTTGTCGTTGTCTTCTTAGCTGTCGTCTTTTTAGCAGGTGCTTTTTTGGCAGTTACTTTTTTCTCTGCTGTTTTCTTTTCTGCTGCCTTAGGCTCGGTTTTCTTCTCTTCTGCTTTCTGCTCAGGCTTCTTTTCTTCCGGTTTCTTTTCTTCTGCTTTCTTCTCAGCCTTTTTCTCTTCCGGCTTAGCTTTTTCTTCTTTTACAATTGAGTTTACTGGCTCTGCCTTTGGAGCTGCGACTTTCTTCTCAGTCTCCTTCTCTATCTTCTTCGGCTCTGCTGCTGCCACTACCTTCACTGTCTCTGCTTTCTTTACTGTCTCTGCTTTTTCTGATGTCTTAGTTTCTGGTGCAGTTACTTTAGCAGTTACATCTTTTGTGGTTGCTGTTGTTACTTTTTTTGTAGCCATTTTATTTCCTCCTAAATCTCTCTAAGCCCTATTACCTAGTTGTCAATATTATAACACATTCTTCCAAAAATGCAATTCCACGCCATATTGCATGCACATTACACACCAAACATCTCTAAAATCAGCCCTGCTGCCACAGCAATTCCATATAATACTGCAATAATCTTTACGTTTTCTTTCTTATCCGGATTTACCTTAAACAAAACGACCAGACCAATTCCGGCCCCTGTACACAATCCCGCAATAACCGATGCAAATGAAATTGCTCCACTTAAATATAGCTGTGTCAGAATCACAGATGCCGCACAGTTAGGGAGCAATCCGATCAACGCTGCGATCACCGGCTGGAATACTGTATCCCCCAGCATCATAGCAGAAATCCTGTCAATTCCCAGTACTTCAATACACAGATTTAAAATAAATGTAAATACAAATAAATATAAGAATATCTTTCCGGTATGACGAAGTGCCGGCTTTACAATTCCGGATGAATGATTGTGACATCCACAGTCATGACAGAGTTCTCCTTCATGATGTGGAACTGCAATTTCCTTTTTAAAGAAAATATCCACCAGATATCCTGCAACGATCGCAATGATCACTTTCGCCAGAAGCAATATACCAATCTTGCCGGCATGCTCCGGATTTCCCATAATAATAAGAATTGCTTCGTCCGATGTTGCCAGAAATACAGCAATCAATGTTCCGATCGTAATAATCCCTCCAGAATATAGATTGGCTGCCATAACTGAAAATCCACACTGTGGAACACATCCTACTACTGCTCCTACTACCGGTCCGGCCTTATCTACTTTTATCATAAGCTTTTTTGTAAAATCACTGGAATAGTGTTCCAGTGCCTCTATCAGCAGAAAGGCCAGAAACAGAAACGGGAGCATCTTAATACAGTCAATCGCCGCATCAGTAAATACATCAATCAGCATTTCCATAATTTCTATCTCTCCTTTATCTATTTTTTCATAACATTTTTATTCTAGTTTGTATGTCCGTATTTTTCAAGCAAAACATGCCATTCGGCATTACATATTTTTTCTCAGTTATTCTGTAATTTTCAGTCTTTTTTCTGTATAATACATTATATATAGACTATTTTCACAGAAGGGACGTGATCATATGAGTACTTTTGAACGAATCCGGTCCGGTCTTCCGGGTCTTGACTCTATGCTTGATTCCATCCGTATGGGCGATAATGTCGTCTGGCAGGTATCCAGCATGGATGACTATATGCACTTTGTAGCTCCACTCTGTAACCAGCTTTATGAAGAAGGAAAGGAACTTTTATACATGCATTTTTCCGGACACCCTGCTCTTCTTCATACATTGCAGCAGGCTTACCAATATCCTGTCGACATCGAATTCACCATCAATGGAACTGATACCGGTGAATTTGTATTTAACCTGTTACAGTGCAGACCGCTTCAGGTCGGCACAAGAAGAGATGCCGTAACCGTTCCTTCGCTCCCGGAAGATAAAACAGTGTTCTCCGTTACCGGTTCTTCCATGGGCGGGTCCCGGGCAGAAGATATTGACTATGTAGTCTTCGTCGACTCCAGGGCTTATTATGAATTCCCGTATAAACGAAAACCAGATATCGCTCATATTATCGGAGATATCAATCATCATTTCCGCAAAAGCAATCAGAACTTGCTTTTGTTCGTACCTGGACGTATCGGAACCTCCTCACCGGAACTTGGGGTTCCTGTAAGCTTTGCCGCGATCAATCACTTCTGTGCAATCTGCGAAATGTCGGACAGTGAAGTTGGATACATGCCGGAGCTTTCTTACGGAAGCCATATGTTCCAGGATCTGGTAGAGGCAGAGATTTTTTACACCGCGTTATTTGACACTCCAAAGACACGGATTTTTAATCGTACTGTTTTTCACGATATGCCTAACATTCTCACGGAAATACTGCCGGATTGTAAAGAGTATGAAGACATTGTAAAAGTATGCCATACGGAAGGCATGCATTTGAAGTTATACTCAGATATTCAGAACAGTGAAACCGTACTGGGATTCGAATCATAATCAAATACATCACAACACACAAGAAATGAGCAGCGTACACTGCTCATTTCTGTTTTATACATTATTAGATTATATTCATTGTCAGTTATCTTTTATAGATTCCCTCCAGTATATCTACGGTCCCTTCAATTCCAAGAAGGCTTGCATTCAACAATATCTCATGAGAACTGATGCTTCCCCATTCCTGCCCCGTATGGGTTTCGTAATAGTATTTCCGTTCTCTGTCCATTCGTTTAATGCGGTCGAGAGCCTTCTTCTCAGACACATCGTATCTTTCTGCAATACGTTTGATACGGTCAGCCCTGTCAGCACAGATAAATACATTGATACAGTTCGGATTATCCTTCAAGATATAGTCCGCACATCTTCCAACGATTACACATGGTCCGCGTTCTGCAAGCTTTTTGATAATTTCCGTCTGTAATTCATACATCTGTTCAGATAACGGCTGTACATATTCTTCCGAATTAATATAGGAAGAATATCCCATCGGTGTGATCAGATAACTGGATACAAAACTGTTAAGAGACGTCTCATCAATCGCCTTTGCAGTCTCTTCTCTGATATCCATCTTCTCCGCTGCCATTCTGACCAGATTGTTATCATATAACGGAATATCCAGTCTTGTTGCAAGAAGGTTGCCAATCTCATGGCCGCCGCTTCCAAACTGTCTGCCTATTGTTATGATCTTATGTGTCGTCATAGGTATCCCTCCTTCGGATGAAAGTATCACGATTTCTTTGTCCCTATTATACCTGTTTCCGTCAGAAAATACCATACATTTCATTCAATTATTCTGTCAATTTTTATACTGCCTGTCGCCTTTCCTCTACCAGAAATCCTTTTTCCCTCAGCTCCTGCTCAATCAGATCCAGCGTCTCTTCGCTGTCGGCACTGACCTTATGATAATGATAGTTGGATGTGATGTTCTTAAGCGGACTGGACTTGCCACTTCGGATATCTTCCATAAATGCTCCGACCTTTCTCCGGGAACTTAAGGCCAGTTCCGCCTCCATCTTTCCATAGACTCTGTGATGGATCATGACATTGTCTACACATCCTCCCAGGTCAACGATCGTATTCAGCTCTTCTTCCAGCTGTTCATCTGTGTGCTGTACTTTAAATATCCGACACACCGTCTTTGGCTGGTTCAATATATAGCCGCGGTTTGTAGATATGATCTCATATCCTGCTGCACGGATCAGTGCGATATCCTGCACGATCACCTGACGGCTGACACTATAAAGGGAAGCAAGCTTTGTTCCGGATACCGGAGCTTTGCTTTCCTGAATCTGTCTGATTATCTGTTCTCTTCTTTCAGATCCATGCATTTCCTGTTGCCACCTCCCATGTTATTTTCCCAAATGATCTATTTATCCATGTATTTTTCTCCACACACGGTAATCACATCTATTATACCGCATGAAGGTGCTTTAAGGAAATATCTAAAATCGGTGCGGAATGTGTCAGTGCTCCGCTGGAAATATAATCTACGCCGAGAGAAGTCAGTCTGCTGATATTCTCTTTCGTTACATTACCGGAACACTCGGTCTCGGCACGTCCGTCAATGATGCGGATTGCTTCCTGCATCTCTTCCGTGGACATATTATCGAGCATGATAATGTCTGCCCCTGCTTCTACCGCTTCTTTCACCATATCCAGATTTTCAACTTCTACCTCGATCTTACGTACAAATGGTGCATATTCTTTTGCCATCTGAACAGCTTTTGTCACGCTTCCTGCTGCACCGATGTGATTGTCTTTCAGCAACACTCCATCAGACAGATTATAACGGTGATTGTATCCGCCACCCACTCTGACTGCATATTTTTCAAAAATTCTCATATTCGGAGTCGTCTTTCTGGTATCCAGAAGTTTTGTCTTACTTCCCTCCAGAAGCGATGCTACGGAATGTGTATAACTTGCGATTCCACTCATTCTCTGCAGATAATTCAGCGCAACTCTTTCTCCGGAAAGGAGTACACGGATATCTCCGGTTACTTTCCCCATTAACTGTCCATTCTTTACTTCATCGCCATCTTTGCAGAAAAATTCTACTTTTGTATCTTTATCTAATAATTCGAAGACTCTCTGAAATATCTGAAGTCCTGCGATCACACCATCCTGTTTACAGATCAGATCTACTTCTCCGGTTACAGCTTCGTGCATGACCGCATTGGTGGTCACGTCCTCACTTGAAATATCTTCTCTTAATGCTTCCATGATCAGGTGGTCTACCTGTAAAGTCATTGTTATGTTATTCATATTATGCTTGTCTCCTTTATCATTCTTCCTGTTCGTCTGTTTCTGTCCTTTTCCTGTTTATTTTTCTATTCATTTTTTGACAGATAGCAATTTTTATCTATGCATCCGTATACTGCATTTATTATAACATCTTATACCGCTTTACGTTCAGATATTTTTTCCTGTGTTTCTTCTTTTGTAATCTTTGTTGCTGCGCGCTTTGCAAATACCAGACTTTCCAGAAGTGAGTTACTTGCCAGACGGTTAGCACCATGTACACCATTACAGCTTGTCTCCCCGACTGCATACAGGTGTTCCATAGAAGTCCTGCTGTCTGAATCTACCCAGATTCCACCCATAAAATAATGCTGTGCCGGTACAACCGGGATGCATTCTTTCGTTACGTCATATCCTTCTTCCAGACAACGTTCATAGATATTTGGGAAATGCTTTAAAATCGTTTCTTTTGGTATATGTTCCATAGAAAGCCATACATGATCAGTTCCTTCTTTTTCCATCTCTTCTCTGATTGCTTTTGTCACAACATCTCTTGGAAGCAATTCGTCTACAAAACGTTCTTTGTTCTTATTATAAAGGACCGCTCCTTCACCACGTACCGATTCTGAGATCAGGAAACGTCTTCCCGGTTTCTTGGAATATAAAGTTGTCGGATGGATCTGTACATAGTCCAGATGTTCCAGACGGATTCCATGCTTCTTTGCAATCTCAATCGCATCCCCTGTCAGATGTGGAAAATTCGTGGAATGCTGATAGGTTCCGCCGATACCGCCACTTGCAAGGATCGTATTTTCTGCATAAATTTCATACGTTCCCTTTTCATTCTTTGCCTTGATTCCTACACATTTATCATTTTCGATGATCACATCTGTCATCTCTGTATATTCATACATTTTCACATTTTCAAGCTTCTTTACCTGTGCCAGCAGCTTGCTGGTGATTTCTTTTCCTGTCACATCTTCATGAAACAGGATTCTCGGTCTGGAGTGCGCTCCCTCTCTTGTATAGGCAAATTCGCCGTCCTTCTTTTCAAACTCTACGCCATACTTTACCAGATCATTGATGATATCTCTGGAATTACGGATCATGATATCTACAGATTCTTTCCGGTTCTCATAATGACCGGCTTTCATCGTGTCTTCAAAATAACTGTCGTAGTCGCTTTCGTCTCTTAATACACAGATTCCCCCCTGTGCAAGGAACGAATCACTGCTTTCCAGATCTGACTTGGTAATTAATATAATATCCTGTTCTCTTGGTAAATTCAACGCGCTGAAAAGTCCTGCGACTCCGCTTCCTACGATTACTGTATCTGCATTCAGTTTCATAATACAACATCCTCTTTTCTATACTGCTTTCCGTTTACGGACAGTCCCTCCACATATATTCTTCTGACCGCTTAAACTTTTCACATTATACCACTGTTATTTACATGTGACAAGACAGTTGTTGTGTTTATTCTTTACACGTGATTTTCTATTTAATGCATCATGACGGCTGTCACCGATCGAACCTTTGTATGTAACCAGAAGGTTAGAATGTAAGATATGCTTAATCAGCAGATACAACACAATCGTAAATGCAAACAAATACCCAAACGTACCCCCCCCGACATTCCCATATCTCTGCCTTCATATCGGTCGTGCAGATAATGCTTGAGCTGATCAGAAGCAGCTATCACCTAGAGTCCTATTACCACATGTCTTTCCAGCATCGTAAGCCCCTGCGGCATGCTGGTTTTATTCTCCTTCATGACTTCCATCAAATCCATCTTCACTTCCATAACGTCAATCTCTCCCATATCATAACCGTCTGAAAGAATTTTTTCTTTGTCATCAATTGCAGGTCCTTCGATGTATTCCATGACCAGCGCATGCATGGTCGTATATTCCTGAATTTGTAAACAAAAAAGATTATTGTGCCGGAATTTCATTTCTGTATCACAATAATCTTTTTTATTTATACCTATTTATACAAATTCTCCCCATCAGATTTGATAACACCCTGATACCAGTAAAAGCTATCTTTTTTATAGCGGTTTAATGTACCGCCTTCTTCCTCTTCACGGTCTACATATACGAAACCATAACGTTTCTGATAACCATTTAACCAGCTTAAAAGATCTGTGAATGACCATGTACAGTATGCCAGAACTTCACAGCCTTCTTCAATTGCTTTTCCCAGTTCTTTCAAATGTTCTTCCAGATAATGGATTCTATATTCATCATGAATCTGATCATCTTCTGTCTTTTTATCAAATGCTCCCAATCCATTTTCAGAAATCACAATTGGCAGACCATAACGGCTTGTAATTTCACGGCAGCAAAAGCGAAGCCCCATCGGATCTATCGTCCAATCCCAATCTGTTGTCATAAGATATGGATTTACTGGATTCTTATATATTCCCTGCATTCCCAGTTCTTGGGCAGATCCCTTTACACCTGTTGTATTCATCGTACCATACGGCGTAACTCCATCCATTGGATTATACTCACACACACAACTCTGATAATAATTTACACCCATGAATGTAATCTCTCCGGCAGCTTTTTTCAATATCTCCATATCTTCATCTAAAATTTCCGGAGCATAACCTTTTTTCTTCAGATAAGCCATCGCAGCTTTTGGATAACGCCCATATGCATATATATCCATCCACCAGAAATTTTTCAATTCATCATAATCACGTTTTGCCATTGCATTTACCGGTTTGCAGTCCAACGCATAGGATGGTACATACGCAAAGCTTGCACCAATCTCTCCTTTTCCACCCATTTCACGATAAGCAAGTACTGCCCTGGCATGTGCCATAAAAGCATAATGATTAACCTGATAAAAAGTCTTCTGGTCATCAAATTTTCCAGGCGGATGCTGTGCTGTCAACCAACCAAGAGAAGTAAATATATTCTGTTCGTTTAATGTAATCCAGTATTTTACTTTATCGCCAAAGTTTTCGAAGAGAGTCTTTGCATAAGTCACATAATCCTGAATGATCTCCGGGCTTTCCCATCCACCATACAGATCCACCAGTGCCTGCGGAAGATCCCAGTGGAAAATTGTCACCATCGGCTCAATTCCATATTTCAAGCATTCATCAATAATATCCTGATAAAATGCAAGTCCTTTTTCATTGACCGTACCTCTTCCTTCCGGATAAATACGGGCCCAGGAGATAGAAAACCGGTATGTTTTTAATCCCATCTCTGCCATTAATGCAATATCCTCTTTATAGTGGTGATAATGATCTACCGCTACATCACCGGTCGTTGCTTTATATGTTTTCCCTGGGATACGTACAAATGTATCCCAGTTTGTCACACCTTTTCCATCTTCTTTCCATCCGCCTTCAATCTGATAAGCTGCTGAAGCGCTTCCCCATAGAAAGTCTTTTGGAAATCTTGTCACTTTCATTTCTTCCATATCCATATTCCTTTCCTTTACTGAACTTTGATAAGGTTACTTTCCTTTGTTACTTCTCCTGTTGCTGTTTTTTCAACTATTGCATACTGATCTGTGTTTGAAACGATCACCGGCGTTGTTACATCATATCCAGCCTCTTTTATTTTTTCAATATCAAATTCGATCAACACATCACCCTTTTTCACAACATCTCCTGCTGCTTTCTTCGATGAGAAATATTTTCCTTCCAGATTTACGGTATCGATTCCGATGTGTACCAGAAGTTCTACCCCATTCTCTCCTACAAGACCTACTGCATGTCCCGTTTCAAACATCACATCTACTTTTCCATCAAATGGTGCATAGATCACTCCTTTTTCCGGAACGATTGCCGCACCTTTTCCAAGAATTTCCTGTGCAAATGTTGCATCTGCAACTTCTGACAGTGAAATTGCTTTTCCTTCTGCCGGACTTGCAATATCAATCGCATTCTCCATTACTTTTACTTCTTCTTTGCTTTCTGTTTCCAGCATGTCTAATTCATCATCATTTTCATCTACTACATCTTCAAATCCAATGATCATTGTCGCAATGAATGCAACCACTATTGTAAGGAGAATCGTAAGTGCTGCAAATAACAGACTCTGCGGTTTCCCTTTTTCTACATACTGAACGATTGTTACGATCGCAGGTGTCGCAATACCAAAACATTTCATCTGGAAAAATCCACCAAATAATCCACCTGCAGCAGCACCGATACATGCTCCTAACATCGGACGTTTCAAACGTAATGTTACACCATACAGAGCTGGCTCTGTAATTCCTGCAAATAATGCCGAAAATGCAGAAGATCCGGCAATCTGTTTAAAATCTTTGTTCTTACTCTTTACTGCTACTGCAAGCGATGCAGCACCCTGTGCCATGTTAGAGCAAAGTTCTCCGATACAGATAAAGTTTTCAAATCCTGTGGAAGCAATCATTCCCAGTTTGATTGGTGTAAATGCATGATGCATACCTGCCATAACAACGAAAGGATATACACCCGCCACAAGACCGATCGCAATAAATCCAAGTTTATCATGAATTGTATAAACAACTGTTGATAATACGTTACCACAGATTGCACCTAAAGGTCCAAGAATAATCAATGCAATAGGTGCTTCGATCAGCACTACCAACATCGGTTTTAAGAAGTTCTTGGTTACTACCGGCGTAATCTTATCTACCAGACGCTCGACATATTTCAGCGACCATACTGCCAGAATAATTGGAATAACAGAATAAGCATAAGATGCATATGTTACCGGAATAAATTTAAGAAATTTTACAGTTTCTTTTGCATCATTTGCACTATTCATGAATGAAATAAAATTTGGATGCAACATAATCAACGCTATACTTGCCGCATAATACATATTCGTTCCAAATTTTTTAGATGCAGATATCGCAATCAATACCGGCATAAAGAAAAATGCGCCGTCACCCATAACACTTAACAGATTATAAGTATCACCTTTTGTACTCAGAACACCGATCATTGGAAGTAATGTAAGAAGTACTTTGATCATTGCAGCTCCGATGATTGCCGGAATAACCGGTGCCATGATACCGGAGATTGTATCCATCAGCATAGAAAATACATTCTGTTTTTCCTTATTCTGTGGTGCTTTTTTCGGTACTTCGTTTGAAAAATTCCCAAGCTTATTAAGCTCTGCATAGACATTTGCCACATCATTACCGATGATAATCTGATACTGACCGGCTTTTTTCATGATTCCCATAACGCCTTTGGTCTTTTTCACTGCTTCATCGTCTACAATTGATTCATCTTTTAATGTAAAACGCAGTCTCGTCATACAATGTACCAGGCTGATTACATTTTCCTTTCCCCCGACTCTTTGGAGGATTTTTTTTGCTATACTTTCGTAATCCATTTTCATTTACCTCAATTTTCTTTTTTATTTTTTCATATATATAACAAAGACCCGACTTAAAAGAGCATACGCTTCCCGGGACCGCTGCTTTCTTTTAAGTCAGGTCTTGCTTAACTGAATAATAACAAACCTGCAATCTATTCTGATTGTTCATCTAATATTCTTTTAATGTGTATTAATAAATATAATCTTTCATCTATTGTCAATTTGTAGGAATACTGTTTTTCAATATATTCCACAATTTTTCTGACTCCTGAATAAGCATATTCATTCTCTTCTATCAATACTTTGTATATTTCCTGCATGCTGTCTTGATAAATGGTATTATCAAATACTCTGGTCGCAAAAAATTTCAAATGAGTTAGAAACCGTTCATACGATATCGATTTCTCGTTAAATTCTATCTTAAAATGGATTCTGACAATCTGAAGAACTGCATTAATCAATTTCGTAATCTTATTAACATCTACATTACTTCCGCTGCCAAGTTCGGCCGAAACGATGTGCATCGCTATAAATGCAGCTTCGTCTTCCCCTAGATTCTCATCATTTTGTTCCTGTATCCATTGTACTGCCCTTAATCCGATTTCATATTCTTTTGGATAAAATTTACGGATCTCAAGTTTCATCATATTTTTTAATGCTATATTCTCACGATATCTGTCAACTGCGGAATTGATATGATCTGTAAGTGTCACATACAGGGAATCCCTGACTTTCAATCCTTCCTCCCTCGCTGTCTTTACGATACGGCTTACAATCTCCAAATATTCTTCTGATATTTCTTTTACTACTTCCTGCAGTCTCCTGCTGTCATCGACACTCTCCAGATAATAAGTTTTATCCGCCAGTGCTTCATCCAGATTTTCACCCTTCTTTTTCTTGAACCCGATTCCTGCTCCTGTTATGATCAGTTCTCTTCCCTCCTGATCACTACTGACAACTGCATTCGTATTCAGAACTCTGACTATTTTCACAGCCATTCTCACCTCTAATTCAATCTTAACAACCATTGATACAATATGATAAAAAAAGACTGCTCATAATACAAAATCTCTTGATCTCTTGCACTATAAACAGTCTTGCTTACCATTACGTAATAACAAACTTGTTATTATATTACCAATAATACCTGTCTTTGTCTATATTCTTTTTATTTTTCGTCATAACTAATAAATTTACCATTTTCTTTTTGTGTATTTTCACAAGTATTTTATTCCTTTCTTCTCAATAATGAACTTCACTTCACCTTTCTGCCTTTCTTTTATTCTAGTGAAGCTCTGATATCATCATTCCAGAAAGCATTAGGGCAACTACTTTTCTCTTCTCTCTCCTCCTCTTTTTATATTCAATTACTTCTGTCATACGTTTCTATGCGTTCTTTTGATCATTCCACATTCTTCAATGCTTCATCCATCGGAACTTTCTTAATCTTGCGGTATTCAAGAAGTGCTACCACACCATAAGTAATGAATCCTGTCAGGAACATTTCCACATATATCTTTGGATCGATCCACAGTGTGATCCATCCGGTCAGACTTTCCATCATCATTACACGGAAGATTACGTTCATAACCACCGTTTCAATCGGAAGACTTAATAGCAGTTCTATTACAACCACAACCATGGTTGACATAATATACAACCTGCTGATCTCTCCGTTGGTATATCCAAGGATCTTCGTCATGGAAATGGACTGCGCATTTTTCTCGATAATGATCTTTGACAACAGATAAATGACAATCATATAGATCATGATCGCAAATCCATTGACCAGTCCCATCATATTTCCCATGGATACATCCAGCTGTCTTGATACCTTCGTCAGTGCTTCCAGATCAACTACAGACCCTATGTATTTCTCATCAATGTCTTTAATCTTTGTATTTGCAAAATATCCCGCATAATAATCACTTCCAAGATCAAATGTCTCGTTTAATTTGTCACGGCTCATAAATACACTGATTGCCCCGCTGTAATCATAGACTCCTTTTACTTTGAATGTGTAGCGTTTGCGTTCGTATTTTTCTTTTAATGTAATCTTATCTCCCGGTTCTACTTGATACTTATCTGCATATGCCGTCGATATATATACGCCATCTCCCAGATCTGCCTTAATATACTTACTGTCCGGTTCTACTCCGTACAATACTACCTCTTCGCTCTTGGCCTCTCCCGGAATTGTATTTAATGCGTATGCACTGAATTTTTCTGCTGTCTTGTTATCTGTCTTCGTGCCGTTCGAATACTGCATCAGCGATAGTAAACTTTCCAGTTTACTTTCACTGATTGCATCCGTCGGAACCTCCAGCATATACTGGTACTTTGCCAGCATATTTTCCTGTATTTCTTCCTGATAATGGTTCAGTACCGACGGGAGCAGCAATCCGAAGAATAACAGCAGATTTGCAAATATAATTCCTACAAACAGCACCAAATAATTACTGATATTCTGAAAAATAACTCTCAGACGGAATCTGCGGAAGATACCGAGTTTTGTACTTAAATGAACTGCCCTTTTTTGTTTTCTGGAAGAAAGATCTCTTCTTATGAACTTAAGCGGCGACAGTCTTAATTTGTAATGTAAAATTCCATAGTTGATCACCAGCATGATAATAACCGGTACAACCGTTGTCATCCAGAATGCTTCTGCATTCCAAACCGTTACATATGTCGGAAGGCTGTAACTTCCATAGTACATCCCCGCACATACCTGCTTTAATACTGTATATCCGAGAATATTTCCGACCAGTGCCCCGATCAGTGTGATCACAACCGGAAGTGCCATATAATGTAAGATCAATTCGCGCCTTGTATACCCGGATGCACGCAGTGTTCCGATCACGCCCGCTTCTTTCCTGATCGTATTGCTGATCGTAATACCGAATACAAATGCAAGAATCGCCATTACAATATAAAGCAGCATAACGATCATCGCACGGTCGCTTCCCATATCATCCCCTGTAAAATGGATCGACTGATTCTGGTATTGTGGTACAAAACTTTCTATCGTCACGACATCTACCATGTCTTCCATCAGGTCTTCGGCCATCTTCTTTTCTTTTTTCTCTGTTGCAGGTTTTTTATCATAGATCCAGGCATAATTATACTGTACCTTTACCTGATTCAATGCTTCAAAATCTTTGTCTGTAACAATTGCCACTCCGAACTTTACAGCATCAAACATCGTATCATTATTATTCTGAAATAATGCACTGTAATCGGAAAGTGCCACAAGACCTGTAATCCGGAATGTCTTCTTTCGACTTTTCACCGTATCCCCGACTTTCAGCTCATTATTATCTGCATACATACGGTCCACAGCGATCTCACCGGACTTTTTCGGCATCTTCCCATTCATCAGGCAGACCTTATCTACCTCTTTCCGGTTCTTGAAAAATCGTATGGTACTTCCGTTCGTAAGCTTTTGCTCTATATAAAAATTCTCATATACCTTTACATCCGATTTTTCAATATCTTCTTTCTGTGCCGGAGTCAGCTTCTTCTTCGTCTGGAAATATCCGTCTTCGATATTGTATTTTTGAAAGCTGTCATCATATGCCCGGAGCATACTTCCATCAGCTACCAGGAATCCTGATACGAGACCAATCGTTATTGCCATCATGATAAAGGCAACTAAATACTTTCCAAATTCACTTTTTAATTCTCTCGGCAATCTTTTTCTTAAAGGACTTTTCATCTGTTATGTCCTCCTTACCATTCCAGATTGATCGCCGGAATCTTTACTTCATTTCTGTAATTCTTCCGAATCATTCCGTCTCTTAACTTCACTACCCGGTCGGCCATGTCTTTGATCGCATCATTATGTGTAACCATGATAATCGTATTGCCATATCTCTGATTTACCGTCTCGATCAGTTTCAGGATTTCCTTGGACGTATGATAATCCAGCGCACCGGTCGGCTCATCGCACAACAGGATATCCGGATTCTTGACAATTGCACGTCCGATCGCAGTTCTCTGCTGCTGTCCTCCTGATAACTGATTCGGCAGTTTTTTCTGATGTTCATAAAGACCAAGCGTATGTAACAATTCATCCACATCTAACGGATGATCACTCAAATATGCCCCTACTTCAATATTCTCCCGTACCGTCAGATTCGGTATCAGGTTATACATCTGAAAAATATATCCCAGATGCTTTCTTCTATACAGTGAAAGTTTCTTCTCCGTCATATCCTCCAGACGTTCGCCTTCAATCGTGATACTGCCCTCATCAGCACCATCAATTCCCCCTATGATATTCAGAAGTGTTGATTTACCCGAACCGGATGGTCCAAGCAAGACACAAAATTCTCCTTTTTCAATATCCAGATCCAGACCTTTCAACACGTTCACACGGCTGTCGCCTGTCCCGAATGACTTTTTAATTCCTCTTATTTCCAGAAACATAATTCTCCTCCCTTCAGTTACCTTCCTATAACCAATGTTAGTTTAAACTTATTTATTTGTCAACGAAATCCTTTTTTAGAATGTCTTCATCCGGAATTTTCGTCAGATTTTTCCTAATTTATCTTTATATTTTTGCATATTTGGTATTAAAAAAAGGATGACTCTCTACTTATGTCATCCTTTTCATTCTCAACTTATCTGAACCTATCCTGATTCTTTTTCTTATTACATTTTCTTATATCGAAACAATCGCTTTGAACTGATCACAGTCGATCTTAATATCAAATTCTCCTCCCAGTGCTTTCGCATAGGTACTTACGATTGCAAGTCCCAGTCCGTTACCCTCACTGGTTCTTGCCTTGTCGCCTCTTGAAAACCGTTCGATGATATCTTCTTTTTCAAAATCCATCTCATAGCCGGATGTATTCGTAATCTCCAATACCATTTTCTGATCTGTTCCCGCTTCCTTTTTATACGTCTTGACAAATACCCTGGTTCCTTTCGCCGAATACTTCAGCGCATTTTCCACCAAATTCTGGCAGATCCGATAAAAATATGAATTATCAGAATAAATTGCCGTGTCTTCTTCGGTAAACTGAGTTACAAATTTCAGTCCGCTTTCTTTTATCCGGTCATCCATATCTGCAAATATCTGTTCCATCAGACGGTTAAGCTCAAAAGTTTCTTTGTGAAGTTCTACATTCCCACTGCTCGCTTTTGCCAGCGAAAACAGGCTGTTGATCATCTCACCAAGCTTTCCTGCTCTTGTCGATATCACGTCTACATAGTCCCTCACTACATCACTTAATTCTTCTTTTTTGATCAGTTCCAGATATCCGACGATGGAAGTCAGCGGCGTCTTCAGATCATGCGATACATTTGTGATCAAGTCTACTCTTAACTGGTCACTTCTCGATACCTTTTCCAGACTCTTCCGTTCAATCTCCAGCGCCTGTTCCAGACGCTTCTGAAAGAAGCTCTCCGTCTGCTCCATGATCTGATCCAGCTCATTTCTCCAGTATCTCTGGATCACTTCCCGGCAGCAGATATATTCTATAAACACCGTTGCTACCATCATATATCCGGCTGCATAATTCCATCCCCATCTGCTGCTGTAACTGATAAAGAAAAGATATGCCGCTGCTGCCGACAGTTCTACCGCCAGTATATTCCGAAATCTTTTTTCCGACTGTTTTTCTTTCGCCTTCCAGGTCTGATAATAGATACTGTCTTCTGTATCCTGCAGATAGGTCTCTGCACTCCCTTTCTGACTCCAGTTCCGATATCTCAGTTTCATATACCTGCGTACGAGCAGGCAGATTCCCGGCTGCACCAGGATATTGCCGATCAGGCAGATTCTCCATACGCCCCATGTACTGAAATAATATCTGTTCACTAACACCACAAAGAACAGGAAGCTTCCAATTATAAACAGCAGAAATCCAAATACGCAATCATAATATTCTTTTATAAACTTTTTAATTGCTTTTACCATATTTTTCCATTTTGTATCCAATTCCCCACACCACCTTTACATATCTTGGCTTCTTCGCATCAATCTCCACTTTTTCCCTGATATGACGGATATGTACCATTACAGTATTCTCTACAGTATAATCTGCTGTTTCCTGCCATACATTCTCATAGATCTGCTCTGCCGGAAATACCTGCCCGGGATGCGCCATCAATAGCTCCAGGATCTTATACTCCGTTGCCGTCAGATGCACTTCTTCTCCTTCAACAAAGATGACTCTCTGCTTTTTATCCAGTACCAGACCGCCATTCACGATCTGATCCGGATCTTTCTTTTTCTCCGTTTCTCCACCGCTCCATGCGCGGTATCTGCGTAAATGCGCTTTCACTCTGGCGATCAGCTCCGCAGGATTATACGGCTTCTCAATATAGTCATCTGCTCCGAGCGTAAGTCCCGACACCTTATCACTTTCTTCCGTCTTGGCCGACAGGATGATTACCGGAATCCTGCTTTTCTCACGCAGCTTCATCAGTGCCGACAGACCGTTGAGTCTTGGCATCATCACATCCAGAAGGATCAGGTCTACATTCTCCCGCTCCATAATATCCAGTGCTTCCATACCGTCATATGCTTTCAAAGTCTCATACCCTTCATACTTTAACAGTTCACTGATGGAGTAGACGATTTCTTTGTTATCATCTACTACTAATATTTTTTCTGCCTCCATTTCTTTCGTCTCTCCCCTCTTTTTCTTTGCATGCTTAGTATATCGTTCATGATTTAAATATTTCCCGATACAATTCTTAAAAATTTCTTATGATTAATCTTCGCTATGCAAGGACGAATAAAATGCGATTCCAAGTATCACTGCACCTCCGACCAGTTCTCTGACCGTAGGGATTTCTCTTAAGAAGATCAGTGCAAATACGATCCCGTATACCGTCTCCATACCGGAAATGATTCCCGCAGTCTGCGCTTTTACACCTTTCTGCGCCGTTACATATAAAGAATAGGCAATCGCCGTACATAAAAAACCAATTGTTGCAACACCTGCGAAATCCACCGGACGCCATTCTGCTTTCACCAGTACCAGCGCCGGAAGCAATGCAATTGCTGCTGTTCCCTGTTCATACAAACAGATGGTACGTCCTTTGTATCTGCTGGAAAAATACCGGTTTGATAACGTCATTACTGCATAAGTAAAACTTGCCAGCATTCCCCAGAGAATTCCAATCGTCACTTTATTCTCCACTGAAAATTCCGGAATCGTGATCAATACTCCCATCAAAAGGATCAAAGCATTCAAAATATTCTTACCGCATATCTTCTCATGGAATAATAAAGGTTCCAGAAATGTCAGAAACAGTGGGAAAGTTGAAAATGTAATGGTCCCGATTGCCACGGACGATGTCTGGATCGATTGAAAGAAACTAGACCAGTGGATTGCCATCACAACACCTGTCAAAATCATAAGTCCGTAATCTTTCTTCGAATCCAGTGTCAGCTTGTCTTTACACACCAGCGATATTGCCAGTAAAAGTAACGACGAACAGATGACTCTTCCCATTGCCACCTGTACCGCCGGAACCTGTACATACTGACCGATCACACCGGAGCAGCTAAAACACATAACCGCAATATGCAGCAGTATCACATTCTTTCTTGTATCTTTGCTCATTGATTTCTCACTCATATCTTTCTCCCATGTATCTCTTGTGTATTTTTATTTATTTTCATTCCCGACCAGTATAACACATTCTCACCAGTCTCCGCTCTGTCTATTTATAATTCTTCACAAGTTCTTCCTTCTCTTTCCGGCAGATCAGATGATACGTCACATCCGCCTCCGGATCCGTCAGCGGAATGACCTTTCTTCCCTTCAGAAGATGGTTCACATCCGTTGCAAAATTCGTGGTAAAACAAAAGACACCTGCACAGGTTGCTCTTCGCTTCCTGATCCAGAGTGGCGTTGTTGTAATTCCAAAGTCCGTTCATAAAGAACGTATGGAAGAGAACTTTAATGTATTTGATTTTACACTTTCTGAGGAAGATATGAAGACACTGGAAGCTCTGGATGGCGGAGAGAGTCTGTTCTTCTCACATCACGATCCGGCTACGGTGGAGTGGTTTATGAGTATTGTTTAGATTCAAAAATTGTGTGCCTTAAAAGCTATGTAGCCCCGTAGGAAAAATATAATAGGATGCTGGTTCCGTTCACTTCGTTCAAAGTCACCTGCATCCTATTATATTTTTCCTACGGGGCTGCGTAGTTTTTTGTGATTTTTAAATCATGTTCTTTTTTCGGAGAATACATCCAGGAATTTTTTTACGGTCTCTGACAGTGCTTCGTTTTTGCGCCAGATCAGGACGCATCAGCTGTCTTGACAGTGTCGGCTGTGTAATATGAAGAAGCTTTGCTGTTCTTGTAATATTCTCTTCACGCGCTGCCATCAGAAAGTATTTCAACACCCGAAGTTCCATACTTTTTTGCTCCTGTTTATCCGTTTTTCTTTTCATATGCTCATTGTAGCTTATTTTTGTTCGTACGAAAAGCAATTGTCATGATTGTTCATATATAAATTTGATATTTTCATAGATCAGTGAAAAATCGACCACACATTTTCCATCGAATATCCGCACAGGTACCTGATCTGTAAATCCATATATCACTGGTATCTCGACTTTCTCCAGATCATACACAATCACTTTTTTCTTATCCGGATCCACCAGCCAGTATTCTCTTACCCCCGCTTTCTGATACTTCATAAGCTTCAGATAACTGTCCTTCTTCCTTGTACTTTCAGACAGGATCTCAATAATAAAATCCGGCGCACCGAAACCCCCCTGTCTGGTAAGCTTTTTTCTGTCACAGACGATCATAAGATCCGGCTGTACCATCGTTTTATCGTCCTGATCCAGTTGTACATCCACCGGCGCAAACATTGGAATACAAGCGCCTTGGTTCTTTTCAATGTATCCGACAAGCGAACTATATATCTTGGATGCCAGCAGCTGATGTACACTAAGCGGTGCTACCATGTCATATATCGTTCCATCGATCAGTTCGGCGCTTTCATCTTCCGGAAGTTTCCGATAATCCTCTATTGTATATTCGCCTTGTTTCTTCTTTGTTGCCACATAATAACCGCTTTCTTCTTTTACGCTCTCCGGATAGATATCCGGATGGCTGTCCTCCAGATATGTTCCAGAACATTTTTTCTTTTCTTTTTCCATATCATCTTGTTTCATCGCTTCATCTCACCCTCGATCCACGTCATGATGACATCCACCAGATATTCCTGCTGCACCTTACTTAACTCTTTGCCCGGACGCATCTTATGCCATTTATATATGCATCCCCTGCAGCATGTCGCGGTTGCATGTTGTGCTATGAATACCGGGTGTCCCCGCATCGGCGTCTGCTTTCCGTCATTGGGGATCACTGCAGGTGCTTCTCTCTTTGCAATAAAATCTTCGGCGTGACGCCGGATGGTATCCATACCCTTTTCACGTATATATGCCTTGTCCTTTTCTTTCAGATGAAAACTGTTTCTGAATTTGGACTGTTCCAGACGGGAAAATAATTGCTGATACCATTCTTCCTTTGTCATCTTTTTCATGCCTCTTTTCATTTGTAAATGTGTTTCAACCTATCTTAGATACTATATTAACATATACTAGATGATTTTTCCACTTTATAGATCTAACATATATTACGTTTCATATATAAAAGCGGATACGGATTACCTTCCTCATCACACTCCGTTCTCTTATATGTCTGAAATCCCAGATGTTCATAGAATCCAACAGCCTGTGGATTCTGTTCATTGACCGTTACTTCCTGGTTTGATGTGATTTTCCAGAATGGATTCGTATTTGACATAAGTTGCTTCCTCAATCTGATAAATACTCACGAGTCACACTACCGGAAGATTCTAACATTTCTTTCGGCGTCCCTGTAAAGAGAATCTCGCCGCCAGCCTGACCTCCTTCCGGTCCAAGTTCAACAATATAGTCCGCATCCTTCATAACGTCAAGACTATGTTCGATAATAAACAGCGTATTGCCCTGGTCCGTCATCTTGTTGAAAAGTTTCATCAGCCGTCTGATGTCATCCAGATGCAGTCCGTCTGTCGGTTCATCCAGAATGAAGATCTGTCCGCGCTCTTCAAGCTTGTCCGCCAGCTTTACACGCTGCAGTTCTCCACCCGAAAGTGTCGTCATAGACTGATTCAGATGCAGATATCCCAGTCCAACCTGCTCCAGCATATCGAGTTTATTGACGAAATCAGTGTTTTCAAAAAACCGAATTGCCTGACGTACAGTCATATTCATAACTTCAGCAATGTTTTTTCCCTTATACTGATACTTCAGCACTTCTTCCGAATACCTGGTTCCATGACATACCTCACAAACCGTCTCAATAGAATCCATATAGGCCATATCCGATATAATAACCCCTTTTCCCTGGCATACAGGACATGCCCCTTTGGAATTAAAGCTGAAATATGACCGTGCAATATGATTTTCCTTAGCAAACAGAGCCCTGATCTTATCTGCAATGTCCAGATAGGTAGCCGGGGTCGATCTTAAATTGATCCCTATATCTTTCTGTCTGATTGAAATAACCTCTCCCGGATACTGGCTGGTAAAATATTCCATCAGCGAACTTTTTCCGGAACCGGCCACGCCGGCAATGACTGTCATAACGCCAAGTGGAAGTTTCACATTTACATTCTTTAGATTATGAAGATTGGCATGCTCGAGCTGATACCAGCCTGTCGGCTTTCTATATTCCATTTTTACCGGCGTTTTTGTCCGCAGCATACGCCCTGTCACCGTATCAGCCTTTAAAAGTCCTTCGTAACTGCCCTGGTACATAATCTGTCCACCGTTTATACCGGCTTCCGGTCCCATATCCACAATATGATCCGCCAATGCAATAATTTCCCGGTGATGTTCCACGATCAGAACTGTATTTCCATGTTCTTTTAATTTGATCAGGGAATTTTTCAGCTTCTGGATATCTCTTGAATGCAGTCCTACACTTGGCTCATCCAGTACATACATCATATCTGTAAGCGGTGAATTGATATATCTGGCAATTTTAATCCGCTGTGCCTCGCCGCCGGAAAGTGTATCCGTTCCCCGGCTGAGCGAAAGATAACCCAGACCAATCTCAGTAAGCGCATTCATCCGTTTTAAGATCTCCGTTTTTATGTCACGTGCCAGCGGATCCTCAATCTGACGGATAAATTCTGCTGCCTCAGGAATCGGCATATCGGAAACTTCACAGATATTCTTGCCATTGATCAGGCAGCTGCGGATCTTTGCATTCAGTCTGGCTCCATGGCAGACCGGACATGTAAATGTGCTGACAATCCGATCCAGTTCTTTCTTATGAAGCTGCCCTTCTTTGGATGTGATGATACTGCGGTACATACGCGGATAAATTCCTTCATATTTCGCAGATTTCGGCCAGTTATCCGGTGGATTTTTAAGACGGATCTGCGGAGAATAAAGGAACAGATCCATCTCTTCTTTTGAATAATCTTTAATCTTCTTATTCAGATCAAACAGACCGCTGTAAGCATATCGTTTCCATCTCCAGGCTCCGGTTGTAAATGCGGGCCATTTAATAACCCCTTCATCGTTTAAACATTTATCAAAATCTACAAGCTTGTGTATATCTAATTCTGTCACAACTCCAAGACCTTCGCAGCGCTCACATTTTCCGCTTGGATGATTGAAGGAAAAACTATCCGAATATCCGACAAAAGGTTTTCCGACACGAGAAAAAAGCAGGCGCAGCAACGCATAAATATCGGTGTAAGTACCAACCGTAGACCTCGAATTAGCAGCCGGTTTTTTCTGATCGATTACGATCGTGACCGGAAGATTTTCCATGCGGTCTACTTCCGGGCGGCCATATTTGGGCAAAAACTGCTGCACAAAACTTGGAAATGTTACATTCAGTTCCCTTCTCGATTCTGCCGCAATCGTATCCAGACAAAGAGAAGACTTTCCCGAACCGGATACTCCGGTAAAAACTGTGATTTGTTTCTTGGGAATTTTTAAAGAAACGTGTTTTAAATTATTTTCTGTCGCATTGATAATATTTATAAAATCCTGTTCGTTATTTTCCATTTTTCTGTTCCTTTCGCTCATAAAAGGCATTTGGATTCGTGTACTGTCCATGCCTTTTCTAAGTAATCCGCCTCCTTCGTTTCATCTTTTTTATATAGTTAAATTTCGATTTTTATTTTTGTTTCCATAGCATAGTGTACTCTTTTTCACCAGTAGCTTCATCCAAACCTTCACATTGAATAATGAACCCTTCTC
>ERZ773112.231-NODE-231-length-38637-cov-109.075968_pt1 | contig 38637 bp, 49 predicted proteins | sample MGYA00580566_ERZ773112 | MGnify/ENA primary metagenome ERZ773112 (study PRJEB29015, sample SAMEA2737842) | human gut metagenome | biome: human gut; feature: human-associated habitat; material: faeces | place: China | collected 2012 ... | reverse complement strand
TCACTGACAGACGTGTGCGCCAACTGGCAGACGAAGAAATACTAACCCGAGAGGCGGAAGGCGATTACCTTCTGCCGGAGGTTATCGCTGAATACTATGCCTATAAATACAAAACTGATGAATCCGTTGACCTTATGAAGGAAAAAGCTTTGCATGAAAAAGCTAAAAGAGAACTGGCGGAAATCCAATTGGCGCAGAAGCGCCGGGAGATGCACGATGCTGCAGATGTAGAGGCGGTGTTGACAGAAATACTGGTCAATTTCCGCAATCAGATACGTGGCATTCCGTCTAAGATGGCGCCGCTGCTTTTTGGCAAGAGCAAGCCGGAGATTGAAGAGCTGCTGAGCATGGAGGTTGAGGGACGTTTGGAAGAAATCAGGGACTACACACCGACCATGTTTGATGCTGTTGATGAGAAGGAAGGCGATTAGCATGAGCGCTAAGAAAACGGTATTGCTTTTGCGCCGTATTTTCAACAATGGCCTTAAGCTGGCACCCAAAACTACCGTCAGCGAATGGGCGGATACCTATCGTATGCTGCCGCAGGAATCAGCAGAGCCGGGCAGATGGCGCACCGACAGAGCACCATATCAGCGTAGCATCATGGATGCCTTCACGGATAAGGGCGTGCATCGTGTTGTTGTCAAGAGCTGCTCGCAGGTGGGAAAGTCCGATATTATGAACAATGTCATTGGGCGTTTTGCCCAGCTTGACCCCTGTACCATGATGATGATTCAGCCTACGTTGAGCGACGGTGAGGATTTTTCCAAGAGCCGTATCACACCCATGATTGAAGCCACCAAAAGCCTGAAAAGCATTTTCCGCGAAAGCAAAAGCCGTAATACCAGCAACACTATCATGAGCAAGTATTTTACCGGTGGCAGGCTGATTATAGCAGGTGCGAACGCACCAAGCGGCCTTGCTTCCAAACCTATACGCATTCTGCTTTGCGACGAAGTGGACCGCTTCCCAGATAGCGCCGGCGTAGAAGGCGACCCGGTTGATTTGGCGGCGAAGAGAACCACCACCTACTTTAACAGGGTGATTGGACTTTTCAGTACGCCGACGATAAAAGGCACTAGCCGTATTGATGACGAGTATATGACCGGTACGCAGGAGGAATGGCAGCATCAGTGCCCAAACTGTGGCGAATTTCACCTTCTTACACATCGGCAGATGCTTGCTGACTTCGACAGCAGCGAGGAACATAACAAAAAGCATGTTGTCGTCAGATCAGTGAAATGGATTTGTCCTGATTGTGGCTTTGAGTTTAGCGAGAACGACATGCGCAACGCCGCGCAGAAGTATGTAGCGCAAAACCCTGCAGCTTTTGCCACCGATACGCGCAGCTTCTTCGTGAACTGCTGGACAAGCCCCTGGATTAGCTGGAACGATGTCATGAAGGAATGGCTGGAGGCAGAAGGAGACCCTGAGCGTGAGAAGGTAATTTACAATACCCGCTTCGGGGAATCTTACGAGCGTAAAGGCAATTTCGAAAGTGAGGATATCTTCATTAAGCGGCGCGAGGATTATGGCGCTGAGCTGCCGCAAGGCGTTCTGCTGCTGACAGCGGCGGTGGATACGCAGGATAATCGTTTGGAATATGAGGTTGCAGGCTGGGGGCATGGTGAAGAACGCTGGGGCATACGCAAAGGGGTTATCCTGGGCGTTCCCGACACTCCCGAGGTATGGGAGCAATTAGACCGCGTCCTGGACAAAACCTATAAATTTGCCAATGGGCGAGGGCTGAAAATTGCCAGAACCTTTATTGACTGCGGCGGTCACTATACTGATTATGTGTATGCCTACTGCTTTAAGAACCGTTTCCGTCAGCGCTTTGCTATCAAAGGCTCAAACATGGCCAACGAAGACCTTGTTGCCAAGATTGGCAAAAAGCAGATGCGTAACAGCTCCATTCCTTTGGTGTTCATCGGCACGGATACGGGCAAGCAGCAAATTATGGACCGTCTTAGCATTGAGGTCCAGGGAGCTAAATACATGCATTTTCCACTAGACGATAAGCGTCGGATGAAAAAATTCGTTGAAGCGCTGCAAGGTCTGGTAAAAACTGACGCTAAGAGCCTGAGTAGTGATGCTGTCATAGAATCGTATGCTAATCGTGGCTATGATCGCATTTATTTTCGCGGTCTGATTTCCGAGGAACTGGTGCCGCGTAAGAAAAACGGCGTAGTTGTTTTTCAGTGGACAAATATAGCCAAGGACAAGCGCAATGAGCCGCTGGACCTTGCGGTATATAATCTTGCCTGCATGCGCAGTATTGCACCTAATTTTGAAAAGCTGGATGCTATGCTGGCGCAGGGCAACAATGCTGAAGCAGGCGGGGTGACAGCTCCTGCACCTGCTGCCAAGCCGCAGAAACGCTATGGCTGCATAAAACGAGGAAGGAGAACAGAATGAGCAATGCATTGAACGAACGCTATCGCCAGTATCTGAAGGCGGAGCAGGCTATTTTGGTAACTGGTCAGAGCTACCGCATTGGCAATAGGCTGCTGACACGCGCTGACCTTAGCGCTATTCAGGCTGAAATAAATCGCCTGCGAGCCATGGGTGCTACTGAAGACGATAATGCGCCTGCATCTGAGGGATATAGGCGTGCAAAAAGAGTGCTTTTCCGTGATTAGTGCTCAAATAAAACAGGAGGCTACGAAATGAGTAAGAAACGAACACCCTACAATCGTAAGGCCAGACATCCTACTGACCAGACTTTAACACAAGAGCGGCCCACTGGCATCATCCTCAGACCTGTGTTGAACACAGGCTACAGTAACGGTGGTGCCAGTGCCGAAAAACAAGCTATGCGTGGCTATTGGCCGATAAGGTCCAGCCCTAAAAGTGATGTTGACGTAAATCTGAACATCCTGCGCAACCGCAGTGCTGATATGGCCATTAACAGCCCTGTTGGTGCTGCTGCCATCAATCGCTACCGGACGCATGTTGTTGGCGCTGGCCTTGTGCCTTCACCTTGTCCGGATTATCGTTTGTTAGGCATGAGCCCGGAGGAAGCTGCTGAATGGCGCAGGCACACTAAGGCAGAGTTTAATCTGTGGGCGCAGAGCGTAGAGTGTGACCTGTATCGCAAGCACAACTTTTACGATATGCAGGATATTGCTTTTATATCGTCTATTGTGGACGGAGATGCCTGGGCGGCGATTAAATACCGCAAGGCCTTAGGTGACAATCCTTATACCACCAAGATACAGCTTTTTGAAGCGAGCCGTGTCTGTAATCCTAATACCTATAGTCTTGTTGGTGCACTGAATGAGGTTGAGGTTCGTAATCCCAAGAATGGCAACAGGATTATTAATGGCGTTGAAATCAATACGGATGGCGCTGTTGTAGCCTATTGGGTTGCCGACCGGGTACCTTATGACCCAACGGAAAGCAGGAGCATAAAATGGGTGCGTGTGGAAGCCTTTGGGCGCAAAACAGGTACGCCCAACATCCTGCAAATCAGTCATGAGGAAAGACCGGAGCAGTACCGCGGTGTACCAATTCTGGCACCAGCTATTGAGGAATTGAAGCAGATGCACCGTTATAGCACAGCGGAGCTTACTGCTGCAATCATCAAAAGCTATTTCACTCTGTTCTTCAAAACGAAGGACGCAGGCGAAGGCCTTCCTGATGCTTTGCCTGAGGCCTTTGGCGAGAATGAAAAGGTTGCTTTCGACCAGTATACCTTTGAGCTGGGTGCCGGCACGATGAACGAGCTGCCGCCTGGCTATGAAGTACAGACTGTGGATGCAAATCGCAGCTTGTCAACCTTTGAAGCCTTCGTCAATGCGCTGATTGCTCAGGTGGGCGCGGCGCTGGAGATTCCTTCAGAAGTGCTGCTGTCACGCTTCCAAAGCTCGTACAGTGCTGCACGCGGTGCCTTGCTGCAGTTTCAGGCAGTCGCTAAGAAGCGGCGCATTTGGTTCGCAAGGGATTTTTGTCAGCCGGTATATGAACGCTGGCTGGCTGAGGCGGTGGCTATTGGGCGCATTCAAGCGCCTGGCTATTTTAGTGATCCGCTGCTGCGTAAGGCGTGGAGCCGCGCGTCCTGGTATGGTCCGACTATGGGCATGCTTGACCCGGTGAAAGAGGTTCAGGCCGCCAAGCTGCGTGTTGATTACGGCTTCAGTACCGGTGAACAGGAATCTGCCGAAATCACAGGCACGGAATACGAGGAAAACATTGCACAGCTGCAAGCTGAACATAAGCATTGGCAAGGCAATGGCCTCAATTATCCGCTTCATCAGAATATAAAGACTGAGGAAGGAGGTGGAAACGATAGTGAAAAGTAAACCATTTTGGGAGATTATCAACAAAGCATCCGAAAACACTGCTGAAATCCGTATTTATGGCGATATCGTCAGCGAAAAGCCTTGGTATGACAGCAGTGGCGATGTTTGCCCTATAGGCTTTGCTGATGCGTTGGCTAAGCTGGAAGGCAAGCCGGTCTGCATCCGTATCAACAGCAACGGCGGCAATGTTTTCGCTGCACACGCCATTGCCAGCCAGATTAAATCTTACTCCGGTGATACCACTGTGATGATTGATGGTTTGGCGGCCAGCGCTGCAACAATCATTGCTATGGCCGGCAAAAAAATCCTTATGCCGGTCAATGCTATGATGATGATTCATGACCCCATGGTCTGCCTGGCAGAGCCTGCCAACGCTGAACAGCTGGGTAAGCTTATTGAAATGCTCAAGCCTGTCAAGGCTAGTATTGTGGCAGCTTATAAGGAGCGCTGCAAGCTCAGCGAAAAAGAATTGGAGACCATGATGAAAACCAGCACCTGGCTTACTGCTGAAGAATGCCTTGCCAATGGCTTCTGTGACCAGATTCAAGGTGAGGTTGAACCTGTTCTTGACGGCAATGTGCTTGTGGTCAACCATGTACGGCATCAGTTGAGCAAGGGCGATGCTGACTTAATAAAAAACATAATCCGCAAAAAGGAGGACAAAACGATGAATGAAAATCTTGTGAACGCCGTAAACACTATTTTGAGTGCTATCGGCATCAGAGCAGGGGAACAGATCAACAGTGCTGCTCCTGCAAATCAAACCAGCGCTCCGGCTAATGAGGAGCAAATCCGCAATGAGGAAAGAAGCCGTCTGGCTGCTCTCAATGCTTTGGATGATGGCAGTGCTGGTGTTAAGGCCGTAATTAATATGGCCATCAAAGACGGAAAGACTGCTGATGAAATCAAAGAAACCATTGATGCTATTAAGGGTGCTCAGCCTGCAGCTCAGACTTCTGCAGCTCAAAGCTTTATGAATGATTTGATTGACGACCAGATGAAATCTGGCTCCGGTAATGTAACCGGTCAGCCTGCTAATGGCCTGACTGAGGCAGAGGAAGATGCCCTGCGCACCGAAAACATGGCTAAAACTCTGCAGAATATGTATGGAGGTAATAAATAATGGCATATGTAACCAGTGAAAAAAGCAATGTGGACCAGCTTATTGGCGGCACCGCTGTGGCTGCTCTTACCAAAAACATTACCCTTAAAGGCCTGAGCGCTGAAAAGGAACTTAAACGAGGCGCTATACTGTCTGTCAGTGAAGGCAAATACCAGATTGTTGATGCAGAATCCGCAACTTCGGCGCTGAAGGTAGCAAACGCTGTGTTGGCAGAAGATGTTATCGTTGGTACCAGTGACGTAGTTGCTACAGTTTATATTAGCGGCATTTTCAATGCAGAGGAAATGACCGTTGGCTCTGGCTCTGATTCTGTGCAGGCACACGAGGAAGAGCTGCGTGCAGTTGGCATTTACCTGACTCATCTGCAATAAGGAGGAATAAATTATGGCATTTGATATCAACTCTACCCGTTCTTTGCTGGGCGTAATCAATCGTGCATATCCGCCCAACCCTTTGTTAGTAAACACCTTTTTCCCAAACGCTATTACCTATAGCTCTGAATATCTGGATGTAGATTTCAAAAAAGGCGGTCGCTCTATGGCTCCATTTGTTGTTCCGGGTTCTCAAGGCGTTAATATGCAGCGTGATGGCTTTGAAACCAAATCCTACAAGGCACCGCTGATGAAGCCTAAGCGCGTATTGACTGCTGAGCAGCTGCAGAAGCGTCTGGCAGGCGAAAGCGTGTATAGCGGTCGCACTCCTCAACAACGCGCTGAAGAATATCGCGCTGAGGATATCAAGGAATTGACCGATATGTGCACCCGAACTGAGGAGTATATGGCTGCAAAGCTGCTGATTGATGGCAGCTACACCATTAACGGTTATGCTGATGACGGCAAAACCCAAAAGATTGATACCATCTCTTTTAACTTTACTCAAAAGCAAACCTTGTCCGGTACCGATACCTGGGATAAGGATACCTCTGATGCTTACGGCAACCTGCAGGAGGCTTCCAAAACCATTCGCCGCAATGCTGGCCTGACTCCGACTATCATGATGTGCTCCGAGGCTACCAGCAACCTGCTCCTGAACAACAAGAGCATTTATGATAAGCTGCTGATTCCGTCTCGCGACAATGCGGCGCTGATGTCCTTCGCACCTAAGATTCAAAGCCCTGAGGTTATGCGCTTTGGCCTGCTGGGTGCCTTAGGCCTGGAGATGTACACCTATGAGGGTGGTTACATCAACAACGAAGGTGTATTTACTCCGTACCTGCCTGATGATTACGTTATTATCGGCGTTGCCGGTCGTGGCAAGCGCTTGTATGGCGCCGTTACCCAGATGGAGGATGATAAGCAGTTCCACACCTATGAAGGCCGTTATGTGCCTAAGGTTACCATGAACATCGAGAATGACTACTGCTCTATTGCTATGCAGAGCCGTTGCCTTGTTGTTCCTGAATCCGTGGATGACTGGTATGTTATCAAGGTTAAATAAGGAGGCAGCTTATGTATATCCTCGTTAAGAAATTCTCTCTGCGTCATAATAACGTGGTTTATGCAGCAGGCAGTGTTGTTGAGCTGCCTGACGACGTTGCTCAAAAGCTGTATGATGATGCTCCGGAAGAGTTTGAAATCATTGGCGAGTCTGAGGCAGAAACCGCTGCTCCGGAAGATGTTGAAATCATTAGCAAAACTGAGGGCGAAAAGCCTGCTTCTGGCAAAAAGAGTAAAAAGCAGCCTGCTTCCAAATCTATCTCTAAAGAGGCTGCGTGTGATGATGAAGACGTGCTGCCGGCGGTAGATGAAGCCGCAACTGTACAATGAAAGCGCTGAGCTTTAAAGAGCAGATAGCCGCAGATAATGCGGCTGTCTTTCTCAATGAGATGGAGTTTGCGGAGCTGCATGATCTGAACGGTACGGAGTGCATGGCGATTGTGCAGGATATATCTGTGGCACAGGCCTTGACGATACAGCAGGGCAAGGATGATTATTATCCCGGTGTTTATGGCAGTCAGCTGCAGGTTAACTGCCTAAAGGCTGATTTGCTGGAGGTGCCGGTGTATGGCATGCGGTTTTATCTTGACGATAAAATGTATGAGGTTGAAAGTGTGGGCGACGATATGGGCATTTTAACAATTCAATTGGTGGCGAATGACCGATGATTAGCATTGATGCAAAAAATCTGGAATATGCACAGCAGATGTTGGACGGGGCTCATAAGGAGATAAAAAGAGCCATAAAAAGTTCAATAAATAAATCTACCAAACAAATCAAGACGAAAGTTGCGAGGTTGGTAAAGGAACGATATGTTATTTCTAGCACTGTTGTGAAGAAAAAAGTGGAAATACGCAAGGCAACGCTTTCTCGGCTTACTGGTGTTGTTATGAGTACGGGCAGACCGGCAACTTTGACTCGGTTTGATGTACGGAAAAGCAAAAAAGGTCCAATTCGTGTCAGGGTATTGCGCAGCAGTAATCCGAAGCCTATAAAAGGATTGTTTTTGCAGGCTACACGAGCTGGAAATGGACCATTTCCGTTCAAAAGGCTGGGCAAGAGCAGATACCCGTTAACCGTACTACATGGTCCATCTATACCATCAATGATGGGAAATGAAAACACTATCAACAGGCTAACACCTTTTGCAGAAAATGTTCTGAATCAACATTTTTTACGTGAAGTGAACAATCGGTTTTCTAAAATGAAGTAAGGAGCATTTTATGACTACAGTTGAATTAATGGATAATCTGGCTGAGTTTTTGCGCCCGGCAGTTACCGACTACAGCACGCAGCAGCCCTCTGGCCAGCGTGAGATTAAAGTGTATGCAGGCTTTCCGCCGGCACGCATGAATGCTGATGAACAGGCGTCGTTTATCTATGCTCTTGTTACTGGGGCGCAGGATACTGCGGACGGCGATATGAGCACCGCAACGGTAGAATTTGGCTTCAGCATCTATGACAACAGCGATGCGGACGACTGGCGCAGTCTCTATAATCTTATGGAGCACGTGCGCCAGCATCTTCTGAAGCATCGTCTGGTAGCGCATAGGCACCGCCTGCAGCTGCCGTTGAAGCTGGAAGTTCCGGAAGCACAGCCTGCACCGCAGTGGCAAGGCAAAATTACGGCGACGTATTCTATCGGTCAACCTTATGAGGAGGACATTTATTATGGCGATTAAAAATCAAAAACCAGCAAGTGCAAAGCTGATTTATATCGGCCCTAACCTGAGCCGAGGCAGATTGCTGCAATATCAGGTTTTTATTGGCGGCTTGCCGACACATCTTGAAGAAGAATTTGAGGCAATGCCTGCGCTGAAGCGTTTGTTTGTGCCTGTGGCAGAGCTGAACGCGGCAATGGCGCAAGCAAAGCAGCCCGGCACACCGCTCTACAAATACTACAAAGAAGCATTGGAGGTGTAAGCAATGGCATATAAACATGGCGTCTATACGCAGGAGGTGCCTACAAGTATTGTGCCTGCGGTAAATACTACTGCTGGCCTGCCAGTAGTATTTGGCACGGCTCCGGTGCATCTTGCAAGTGACCGTGCGCCTATCAATAAACCTGTTCTGTGCTATAGCTATTCTGAGGCGGTAGCGCAGTTTGGCTTTAGCAAGGACTTTGCAAAATATACTCTGTGCGAGGTTATTTACAGCCAGTTTGCACTGTATAATCGCGCACCGGTTGTTTTTGTGAATGTACTGGACCCTAAGACACATAAAAAGACTGTGCCCGACAAGGAAGTGACGCTGACTGATAAGGTTGGCAAGCTTGAGGCGGCTGTGCTGCTGGAAACCTTGAAGGTAAAAAAGGCCAGTGCTGGTCAGCCGTTGAGCGCTGGTACTGATTATGAAGCAGCCTATGATGATGACGGCGTTCTGGTTATTACGGCGCTGGATGGCGGCGAAGCAGAGAGCGCCGCGTCCCTGTTCCTTGATTATGATGAGCTGGATGCATCTATGGTAGATGCTGATGATATCATCGGCGGCGTAAGCGTGAGCGATGGCAGCGTAAAAGGTTTGGAGGTACTTAATAAAGTATTCCCCGCGGTAAACCTCGTTCCCGGCATCGTGCTTGCTCCGGGATGGAGTGAAAATCCGACTGTAGCTGCTGTGATGAAAGCTAAAGCTGGCAATATCAACAGCCATTTCAAGGCAATTACACTCAATGATGTACCGACAGACGCAGTAAAAAAATATACTGATGTCAAGGCGTGGATGAACCAGAACAGCTATAACGATACTTCTCAAGTAGTCTGCTGGCCATTGGTTAAACTTGGCGATACTGTTTATCATATGTCCACGCATGTGCTTGGCGTTATGGCGCAGGTTGACAGCACGAACGATGATATCCCCTATGAATCTCCGTCTAACAAAAGCATGCAGATTAACGGCTGCTGCTTGAAAGATGGTACTGAAGTAGTATTAGGGCCTGATGAAGCTGGTTATCTCAATGGCCAGGGCGTTGTCACCGCGCTGAATTTTATCGGCGGCTGGAAATGCTGGGGCAACAGAACTGCCTGCTATCCTTCCAACACTGATCCGAAGGATGCCTTCATCTGCATCCGCAGAATGTTCAACTGGCATGCGCAGACCTTCATTCAGACCTATTGGGCGAAGGTAGATAAACCGATTAATAAACGCCTTATCCAGACCATCGTTGACAGCGAAAATATGCGCTTGAATGGTTTGGCCGGACAAGGCGTTATTCTGGGCGGCCGCATTGAGTTCCGCGAGGATGAAAATCCGATGACTAACCTCATGGACGGCATTATTAAATTCCACACCTATCTTACGCCGCCTGCTCCGGCGCGTGAAATCGAAAACGTGCTTGAATATGATCCAGCGTATTTTGAAACGCTGTTTGGTTAAGCGGGAGGTGAAATAAATGGCGATTATTTCTGAGAAACTGGTAAATTTTAAAGTTTTTGAGAATGGTAATGATTTGGTTGGCGTTGCTGATGTAGAGTTATCTACTCTTACTGCGATGACTGAAAGTATCAAGGGAGCAGGCATTGCCGGTGAATTTGATGCTCCGGTTACGGGACATTTCGGCGGCATGGAAGCAACTTTCAATTGGCGCACACTCAATAAGCACAACATTAGCCTGATGATACCTAAGGCATATCATTTTGACCTGCGTGGCTCTCAGGATGCTTATGACAGTGCTAAGCATATTGTGAAGCAGCAATCTGTGAAATGTGTGATTGCCGGCCGTCCTAAGGAGATTTCTTTGGGCAAGCTTGATGTTGGCGCTTCGACCGGCACGGCAAACAAGTTTGAGGTTATGTATATCAAAATCAGCGTGGATGGCGAAACGCTGCTTGAATATGACAAATATAATTTTATTTATGTTGTCGATGGCGTTGATTATGCTGCTGATATTCGTGATGCTCTTGGCCTGAGCTAAATAAAAAAGCCTCCAGCTGCATACTGGGGGCTGAATTATAAAAGTTTGGAGGAATGAAAGATGCAAGTAGTTCAATTAAATAATCCTATTATGGTTAATGGCGAAGAAGTTAAGGAAGTTAAATTAGATTTTGAAGCTATTCGCGGTAAAGATTTAATTGCAGCAGAAAAGGAAGTGCGCAAAATGGGCGACACAACTCTGTCTGTGTTTCTGTCCATGGATTTTCAGGCGTTGGTAGCGGCTAAACTGATCGGCGTACCTGTAGAGGATGTTTTGGACATGCCTTCGGCTGATTTTAAGAATTTGGTACTGTCTGTGGCAAATTTTTTGCTGGGCTAGGAGTTGAAAACTCTAAGCCCATAAAAGAGTTAGCTGTAAGCTTGGCAATGGCAACATTTACGTCTGTCGAATTTTATTTAAACCTAGGCTTACTTGAAGCGTTGGAAATTGCGAAAATAGTAAATAAAAAGTCCGCTCAGGCGTGAGCGGACAAAAAAGCAGTTCTAATATCAATCATGGCAATCACCATTCTGTTTATCAACTCTGCGATAATATGTAGATGTTGTGCCATCTGGGTTGACTCGGGTGAATTTTTTTAATTTAGGAATGCTTTTCTTGTAATTAATATGCATTTCTATCATTGCATGTATTGCAACGACAATCATAAATAATATTCCTAATACCATACCGAAGAAATAAATCATAAAAATCACCTCTAAATATATTATATACTTCTTACGAAAGGGGTTCAAGGCTGATGAAAGAATTTACATTTGGCTTTAAATTAGCCGCAGTATTGAGCAACAGTTTTTCTACATCGTTTCAGCAGGCTCAAAGAAATATATCTAATACAAAACAAGAATTAAAGAATTATCAAGCAGCTTGGAAGGGTGTATACAAAGCTCAAAAACAAGGTATACTTTCAGCAGAATCAGCTGCCAATGCATATGAAAGATTATTGGGCAAGTTTCAAAAACTTCCAGCATTACAAGAAAAATATGCTAAGTTGGCAACCAGTTCCATTCAATCTTGGGCACATTTTGATTTAGCTAAAATATGGATAAATTCGTTAGTTCAAATATCAGATAAAGCAATAGCCTTTGAAAGTTCTATGGCTGACGTAAAAAAGGTTGTTGATTTTAAAACTCCGCAACAGTTCAAACAAATGAGTAAAGATGTATTGGAACTATCAACAAGAATTCCAATGGCTGTTGATGGACTTGCTAATATAGTTGCAGCTGGTGGACAGGCAGGAATAGATCGAGAAGACTTATTAAAGTTTGCTGAATCTGCTGCTAAAATGGGCGTAGCCTTTGATATTACTGCTGAGCAGGCCGGTGATATGATGGCCAAATGGCGTACAGCTTTTAAAATGAATCAGGACGAGGTTATTACTCTGGCTGATAAGATTAACTATTTAGGTAATACGACAGCTGCGTCTGCTCCATTAATATCTGATGTAGTTACTCGTATTGGTCCATTAGGAAGTATTGGTGGTGTAGCATCAAGCGAAATAGCTGCTTTAGGTGCAAGTATGGTTGGCTCAGGTATCCAAAGCGAGGTTGCTGCAACTGGTATTAAGAATTTGATTTTAGCTATGGTTAGTGGAGAAAGCGCTACCAAGTCGCAGGCTGAAGCTTTTGCACAAATTGGATTAAATGCTACTGATATGGCCTCCGCTATGCAAAATGATGCTAAAGGGGCAATATTAACTGTATTAAAGGCTATCGAGCAATTAGCACCAGAAAAAAGAACGGCAGTAATGGCTGACCTGTTTGGTAAGGAAAGTCTTAGTGCAATTGGACCTTTGCTTTCAAACCTTAGTGGGCTAGAGTCTAATTTTGCTAAAGTAGGCGACAGTTCAAAGTATGCTGATAGTATGGAACAAGAGTTTTCTGCAAGAAGCCAAACTACTGCAAATAGTATGCAACTTATGAAAAATCGTATAGATAAAGCGCAAATCCAAATGACGTCAGGTTTATTACCGGTGATAGCTATGGGAAGTGAATATTTAGGTAAATTTGCGACAACTATAGGAGATGTTACTGAAAAATATCCTGGATTAACAGGAGGGGTTATAGCTTTAGGCTTAGGATTGGGTGGAATGTACATTACAGTTAGCCTTGCTACTGCTGCTTTTAATACGGCTAAAGCTGCTATTGCTGGGTATGAACTAATTACTAAATCAGCGAAAAATTCTACTATTCTTTATAATATACATGCAAAAGCTATGGCGTTTTCTACCAAGTTGGCTGCTGGTGCTCAATGGCTTTTGAATGCATCTCTATGGGGTTGTCCAATTCTAGTAATAGCTGGAGCTTTTGCAGCGGCAGGATATATTATTTACAAAGATTGGGATAAAATCAAACAGTTTTTTGTCAATCTTTGGGACAGTCCGACAGCTAGAACGATTATGTTTATTACAGGTCCAATCGGCTGGGCGATTGCTGCTGGAACTGCGCTTATTGCCAACTGGGACATCGTTAAGCAGTGGTTTATAACGTTGTGGGACAATCCTGCTTTAGCATTACAGCAGTTTGTTAATGGTATAAAAGACAAGTTTTCTGATGCATTCTCTTGGGTACAGGAAAAATGGCAGGCCATCAGCGATTTTATCTCTAAGCCAATCTTCGGCAAGGTCAATATAACTGCACAAGGAAGCAGTGGTAGTGACGTTGCGCACAACGCTTCCGGCGGCATCTATGGCAAGGGCGCCTTTCTGACAACCTTTGCTGAGGACAGTGGAGAGTCCGCTATCCCACATACCCCGAATGCGCGGAATATCGGCCTGTTGGCGGAAACAAACCGTATCATGGGTAATCCGCTGGGCGGCGGTGGCAATGTTACGGCCACGTTCGCGCCAAACATTACAATTCAGGGCGGAGGCGATGAAGGTAAAATCCGCGAAGTGCTGGAGCTGGAGATGGCAAAGTTTAAGAAGATGCTGCAGGAATTGCAGAACCAGCAGAGGAGGGTAAGCTATGCGTAAATAAATGATGTGAAATAACGCTCGTTATATTGAAACAGATTCTTGGCTATTGTATAATGTAGTTGACATCATGACAGATTCGTGATTATGAGAGAGTCGAGAAAACAATATTTAAAGTGAGCGTGATTTTATGAATCTGCTATTTAACGAAATTGGTAATTTACCGCCAGAACGTTATGAAATGACTTTCAATGAAGCTAAAACATTCTTTGTTGATGCATTTCCTGACTCTGAAACAAGACTTGAAAATTGGAATTGTTTTATAGAGTATGTCAAAAATTTAATTACTTTGGGTATTAATGATATGCAGATATGGATTGATGGCAGCTTTGTAACCGATAAAATCAATCCTAATGACATTGATTGCGTACTTTATATTAGCGTAAAGCTCTTAAATTCTTTGAATAAGCAACAACGATCTATTTTATCTAATGTTCTTGTACCACAAAAAAGAGAAACTCACGAGCTCATAAAACAAGCTTTTCACACCGACCCGTATCTTTTATTGGATGTTAAAGATTGTCCGGAACATCTTAATTATCATGAAATAGTTAAAATGAAAGAGTATTGGGAAGGTTGGTAGGGGCACGATCGTCAAGGTAATGCTAAAGGTTATATAATTCTTTCGGTAAAAGGAGGGCGGCGTCAATGAAAAATTCAATAGATGATATTCTTGATTTAAAATATCATATTGATAAATTAGCTCCCTTGGTTGAGGAGAATGAAAAACTAGCAGCTGATAACCCAAATGATTTTGCTGTTCAGTTGATGTGTCAAAATAATAGTGCTGTATTCAATTTGAAAAAGCAACAGATGGCAAAAATGCAGCAAGAAGAAAGATGTGATATTTTTGAGTATAGGCTAACCGGAGATAGTATAGGCTTTGGTGTTGCACCTATGGAAATAATAGGCGATTTTATGTCTAGTTGTCAAAAAACTATAAATAGAATTGCTCAAAACATTAATGGACAATTTATGACACCTAATATTTCTAAGAGTATAACCAATCAGGTTTCGTTAAATATTCAGGCATTTGCGCCGGGCTCATTTAAAATAATTTGCAATGCTAACAGACCTGATATGGGGCTATTTAATAATCAGCCAGAAATATCTAAAGACAATTTGTTATTTAAATCTAGCGAGATGCTGTTTAAAATTATGGATGATATTGATGATGAGAAAAAATTATTGCAAGACATTGATGACTTGCATCCTTATACCATTGCTGCTATTACCGATTTATTTAAAGTAACTGGTAAAGCTGGAGTAAACATTGATGCTTCTTGGCAAGGGAGTGATGGCAAATTAGAAAGGAAAATGAAAAGTGGAAGCTTATTTAAAGCTTATAAGTTACTAAATGAATTTGATGAAAAGCCTACTGAAATGGAAGAAACATTTAGAGGTAGCGTGGTAGCAATAAATAGGATTAAATGTGTTTTGGCTTTTCAAACCGCAGATGAAGAATTAAAAGTTCATTTTAATGATGGTTCATGCGCGGAGTTGAAGAGAAACGACGTTAATCCACTTAATGAAGGAGATATTTACGATTTGAGGATAAGAACCAGTCAATATAGATCGCTTAGTGGAAAAACTAAAAAGCAACATTTGTTTTTAGGGATTTCTAAAGTTAATTAAAAGATATATAGTAAATAGAAAAAGCACTCTTCATCGAGTGCTTTTTCTATACCCAAAATCATACAAGCAGCCCGAAAGTCTAGCCATAATGACGGTAAATGGACTGGATTTCAGGCACAACAAAGGCTAGGTAGTATTGTATAATTAAATTGTTCGATAGACGAAAAAACTTGACTTTTTGCAAGGGCAATAATATAATTAATGCGAGGGCAAAAAGTGAGGTGAATAAAATGAGTCCGAGAACAGGTAGACCAAAATCTGACAATCCGCGTAATAAAAGTTTAAATGTGCGTTTAACGCAAGATGAACTTGATTTATTACAAGAGTGCGCAGAAAAATTAAATAAAACAAGAACTGATACTATAGTCTTTGGTTTATATTTAATAAAAAATGGTCAAAAATAAAAGGCATTGCCCACGTCCGTCAAAACTAAAGCAATGCCCATTAGTGAAGAGTTTCCTCTCATGGAATATTGTAACATGGGGGGGGAACATCTTTCAAGTGAAATTTGGAGGTGTTCCATATGAACGAATTACGTATTTTCAATAACGCTGATTTTGGTGATGTTCGCACCGTAGAAAAAGATGGAAACATCTGGTTCGTTGGTAAAGACGTGGCGGAGGCGCTTGGATATGCGAGAACAGCTGATGCAGTCAAAGCACATATAGATGCTGACGACAAAGGGGTCTGTGATTTACCGACACCTGGAGGAAGGCAAGAAACTACCATCATCAACGAATCAGGCTTATACTCTCTTGTGCTTTCCAGTAAGCTGCCTAAAGCAAAAGCTTTCAAACGTTGGATAACGTCAGAAGTCATTCCTTCCATACGCAAAACTGGTAGTTATAACAAGCCGTCAAAACAGCCAACAACACAACAGGAGCAGAGGGCGAAAGCTATGCTGCTGAACGCACAGAGCAGGCAGTGTAAGTTGTGGCTGCGTTTGGCAGAAACAACGGATTTACCTGATTATAAACATATCTGCCAGCAAAAAGTAGCGGAGGTACTGGCTGGCTCTCCTGTACTGCCTATGCAGAAGGCAGAAAAGAAAACACTTTCTGCTACGGAGATTGGAAAAATTTTGGGCATCACGGCGCACAAGGTGGGTATGTTGGCTAACAAATTTGCGTTAAAAAGCGATGCTTATGGCAAGTATTTTTATGATAAATCTCCAAACAGCAATAAGCAGGTAGAAACGTTCCGCTATTATGAAGATGCTGTGGAGAAATTTAAGGAGATTCTGGAAGGCGGTGCTGCAAAATGACTGCTTTAGAAGCTTATAAGGCGTTACCGTTTGAACAGCGTGAGCTAGTTGAGCAGATTGAATATAACCTGGATATAGCCGACCAATGCTTTTCAACTATTAAGGCGATGCTTCCAGATAAAGAAGTAGTTCTTATGATGCTTATGGATAAATACGCTGAAAGTATGCATTCGCAAATGCAGGCGAAAGAAGAATTGGAAAAGGCCGGATATAGTGAAGTGCAGATTTTAAACTTGCGTCAGGGATATTGCGGCGAATAAAATAATTTTATGGCGAAAGCCGCTTACAGTAGATGTAGGCGGCTTTTGTCATACATAGATTGGAGTGATGAAATTGACAAATACCTACACAACTACCCAGGGCGACATGTGGGATTTAATTGCCAAGCGCTTGTACAATGACGAAGCATCACTAAATGTCCTGCTGGAAGCAAATCAGCAATACGCTGACATTGTTGTGTTTCCGGCGGGAGTAGTGTTGGAGGTGCCAGAGTATACTGCACCGGTAACACCGATGCTGCCACCATGGAGGCGCTAAGATGTTTAAGATGAATGCAAGGCGCTGTTTGGTAATCATAAAATACAATGACAAGGATATCAGCGCAGACCTGCAGCAATATTTGAAGAATGTAAGCTACACTGATAACATGTCTGGTGAAGCAGATGACCTGCAGCTTACACTGGAGGATAAAGCTGGCCTGTGGCAAGCATCCTGGATGCCGGAAAAGGGCGCGACGCTGGACGTTAGCGTAAAGCTGATTAACTGGCAGAGCATCGGTGAGCAGGTTGTACGTTTTGGATTATTCGAAATTGATGAAATCACCAGCAGCGGAATGCCTAGCGAGGTGCAAATCAAGGCGGTGAGCGTGCCGGATAACAACAATCTGCGCGGCGCTGAGCGTACACGCAGCTGGGAGAAGGCAGAGCTGAAGCGCATAGCTAATGATATTGCGACAGAGGCGGGGCTGACGTTATATTACGATGTCAAAGAGTATAATCCTGTTATAGATAGGGCAGAGCAGACGGAACAGTCTGACCTGTCCTTTTTATATAAGCTGTGTGCTGACCATGGCCTAGCTCTTAAAATCTGCGACAAGCAAGTGGTAATTTTTGATGAGGCAGATTATGAAGCGGCTGAGGCTGTGGCGCTGGTGCCGAAGCCAAAAGGCAGTTATTCTGCCGGTAGTCTTAAAGTGCTGGATATGCTGAAAAGCTACAGCCTGCGCAGCAAGGTGCGTGATGTTTATAAGTCCTGCCACGTTAAGTACCAGGACAGCAGCACTAAACAAAAAATTGAGGCGACATTTACTGCTCCTGATAAAAAGATAGGAAAAACACTGGAAGTCAATGAGCAGGTAGCCAGCATTGCGGACGCAGAGCGTCTTGCAAAGAAGAAGCTGCGGGAAAAGAACAGCGATGAGGTTACCGGAAGCTTCAGCTTTTTAGGTAATCCGGAACTGGCTGCTGCTGTGAATATCCAGCTCAGCGGTTTTGGTGCTTTCGATGGCAAGTATATTATTACTAAGGCACAGCATGATATTAGCAGCGGTTATACAACAAGTATTGATGTGAGGAGATGTTTGGATGGATATTAACCAGATAAAAAACCTGATTCGCATTGGTACAGTATCGGCGGTCAATGGCGCATCGTGCAGCGCTCGCGTGGCGTTTGAGGATAAGGACAATATGGTGAGTGCTGAACTACCAATTGTCACTATAGGCAGCAAGCAGACGAAAGCCTATTGGCTGCCTGAGGTTGGTACCCAGGTGCTGTGTATCTTTCAGCCAAACGCGAGCGGCAGCGGCATTAGCAAAGGCTTTGTTATAGGTGCTTTTTACAGCACGCAGGATGCTCCGGTAGAAAGTAATGCTGATGTGCGTAGCATCACGTTTGCCGATGGAAGCTTCATTAGGTATCAAGACGGAAATATTGAGATAAATGCCACGGGGAATGTAATTATTAAAGGTGCTAACATTTTGCTGAACTGAAGGAGGTGATTAACATGCCAAAGGCAACACGCTTAGGCGACAATGACACCGGCCACGATGCCTGCGCGCCTACAGCGCTTGTTACAGCAAGCGCTAATGTTATCATTAATGGCAAAGGCGCTGGGCGCGTTGGTGACAGCTACGCTCCGCATGGGTGTGTAACGCATCCGACGCATAGCGGAGTTATTGCCAGCGGCAGTGCCAGTGTTTATATCAACGGCAAGGCTGCCGGCAGAATAGGGGACAGCGTAAGCTGTGGTGGGAGTGTGGCGGTGGGTAGCAGTAATGTAATGATTGGAGGTTGATATTATGCTTGTAGGGTTCATGGCTGATATACCATTTATAGTATCCAGCCGCTTTATCCGAACATTCGATGATTATGGACGTGGCAGCGCAGGGCGCTGGGCTCAGCATGATATTATCGGCGATAAGCCGGTGCTTGAGTTTATCGGCCCGGACATAGAGAAGATTAGCTTTTCTATGCAGCTGCGTGCTGATCAGGGCATAACCCCGGCTAAGGAGCTTGAAAAGTTGCGAAAAATGCGCGATACAGGTAAATACTTTCCTTTGGTTATCGGTGGTAAATTAATTACAGATAACATGTGGGTGATTGAAAGCCTGGATGAAAGTATTTCCTTCTGGGGCAAGCTTGGCAGCATTATGAGTGCTAAAGTAAGCGTAACGCTGAAAGAATATGCAGGAGGGCTGAAAGTATTATGATTTACGATGTTTTAGCTCAGCTAATGCAAGGCATTGATTTTGCACCTGCGTCAGAAACTGCAGAAATCCTGCAAAATCTGCGTACAATTATTACTACCACAAAATACTCTGTGCCGTTGGACCGCGATTTTGGCTTTAACGCAGAAATGCTGGATAAGCCAATGAACGCTGCTCAGGCACAGTTACAGTCGGAGATAATCATGGCCATAAAGCTATATGAGCCGCGCGTGACTGTAACTGGTATATCTTTTTCGGGCACGGATGATGGCCAGCTTATTCCGAAAGTGCAGGTGATGATTAACGATGACGAGTAAATTAAAAAGCTTACCTGAGATAGTCTTTGTTGATTCAGATGCATCAAAAGTAGAAAGCTACATATTGAGTGAATATGAAAACATAACCGGCAGGAGCTTGGCTAAAGGCGACCCTGTGCGGTTATTTTTATTGACCATTGCAGCGGTAATTGTCCTGCTGCTCAATAAAATCAATAAGACCGGCAGGCAAAACCTGCTTAGGTATGCTAATGGTGACAACCTGGACCATATTGGTGCGTTGATTGGCGTAGACCGTATAGCAGCAACGGCCGCAGTGACAACGATGCAGGTAACATTATCTGCTGTGCTGGGAAACAGCACAATTATTCCTGCCGGCACGCGGTTTACTGCTGGCGACAATGTATTTTTTGCACTTGATGCTCCAATGATTATCAAGGTCGGTCAGACCAGTGGCTTGGGCGGCGCTACATGTTTAGAGACTGGCCCTAAAGGCAATGGTTATATTGCCGGGCAGCTCAAAACGTTGGTTGATCCGGTGCCTTATGTGGCAAGTGTGGCCAATATTACAACGTCTGAAGGCGGCGCTGATATGCAGGACGATGACAGTTATCGCGAGGATATCCACGGAGCACCCGAGCGTTTTAGTACGGCTGGACCTGATGGTGCGTATATATATCACGCTAAGCGTGCGTCGGCTAAGATAGCTGACGTAACAGTCTGGTCGCCTTCTGCAGGCACGGTAGAGGTCAGACCTCTGCTAACTGGCGGTGAAATACCGGGCGAGGAGCTGCTTAATCAGGTCAAAGCGACGCTGGATGACAAGCGCGTCCGTCCGCTGACGGATAAGGTGACTGTACTGGCTCCCGAGATGGTAAATTATACGATTGATGTAAGCTATTACATTGACCGTGATAATGAGACGCAGGCGGGTGCTATTCAAACTACTGTTAATAAGGCGGTAACAGATTATGTTCAATGGCAAAAATCTAAGCTAGGTCGTGATATTAATCCGTCTGAACTTATTGCCAGGATTATGGCAGCAGGCGCTAAGCGTGTTACAGTTACTGCTCCGGTATATGCTAAGCTTATGCCAACACAGGTAGCCATCTGCATCAATACGAAAGCTGAACTGGGGGGATTGGAAGATGCTTGAGCTTAAAGACGATTGCTTGCAGCAGATTTTGCCCGGCTCTATTGCCGACGATAAAACTGTACAGGACATTGCCAAGGCCATAGGTGCTAAGCTGCAGCATGTCAACCGCCAGACAGAGCTTATCTTGCTTTTGCCTAGGTTAGACGAGCTATCAGAGGCGCTGATTGATGAGCTTGCGTGGCAATACCACGTAGATTTCTACGATTATCAGGCTGATATCGTAAAAAAACGTGCGCTGGTACGCAATGCTATTGCCTGGCATCGCTATAAAGGCACGCCGGCAGCAGTGGAAGAGGTTTGTTCAGCAGTATTTCAATCAGCCAAAGTGTTTGAATGGTGGGAGTATGGCGGTGAGCCGTACCATTTCCAGGTGCGCCTTATTGAAGAGGGTATACCTGATAAAAGGATTATTGATCACCTGGAGCGCGCCATACAGGTTACTAAAAACACTCGTAGCTGGTTAGATGGCTTGAGTTTTTACCGCGAACTGTTGGCAATAATTTACTTTGCAAAGGTGCTATGGGTACATAAAACCGTAAGCATCTATCCATCAAAATTCAAAATACCGGACGTAAATGCAAAATTTTATGTTGGTAATGCAATGAGACAACAAAGGAGCGTGAGAATATGCCAAATTGGAGCGGATTAATCCTAACCAAACAGGGCAGGCAGCTGCAGGCTAAGGTGGAAGCTGGGACAAAGCTTACTATCACAAAATTAAAACTTGGTAGTGGTGTCCTGCAGGAAGGTAAGCAGATGGAGGAACTTACCGACCTGGTAGAGCCTAAACAAAATATAGGCATAGCAACGATTGAGGCGCAAGATAACGGTATGTGCAAAGTTAGCGCAACCATCAGTAATGCTGGTTTGTCGGTAGGCTATTATGTGCGTGAGCTTGGCGTGTTTGCTACAGACCCGGATAAGGGTGAGATTTTGTACCTTATAGCAAATGACAGCGCACCCGATTATCTGCCGGCAGAAGGCGGTGCAACTGTCGTGAGTCAGGAATTTGCTGTTTACGTATCTGCTAGTAATACAGATAACGTTGTTGCGCAGATTGATGCTGGTGCATTGGCGACCATGGGCTATGTTAATGTGATGCTGCATAAGTACGTGCAGATATTAGACCAAGAATCAGATATTTCTGCGCAGAGTGGATTGATACTGGAGCTGAGCTAACGATGCTGACAATTGAGACGGAGGGGCGCTACCGCAATAAGATTACCCTGACTAAAGGTGATAGTGCCGCCCTAAAAATCAAGGTGCGCGATGCACGCAACAAAGTATTGTCGCTTAGTGATAGTGATACGGCCGTACTGACAATTAAGCATGATATTAATGATGCGGCAGCGGTGCTGCAGCTGCAAATGGATTCTGATTGTCAATTTGTTTTCCATCCGGATGATACGGCAGGTCTGGAATGCGGCAAGTATTGCTACGATGTGCAAGTAACGCTAAGTAATGGCAATGTTTATACGGTTATTCCGCCAGCGCAATTTTTCCTGGAGAAGGGAGTGACCTGATATGCTTAAGGCTGAGCTTTGGGGCCAGCTTATCGAGAGTACTGGTTTAGACGGTACTCTTACTGCTAATGCCGAGCTTGCCGGTAGCATTGGAAGCGGGGTGGAAAAAATTAATGTAAGTAAAACCCTGCAGGCGGAGACACGCCACGAGCTGCCGACCACCGGCGAGAGCGACGCGGTATATTTTGTGGTTGAGGAAAATGCGGTGTACCGGTGGGATGCTGCAAATCTTAAATATTTTTGCTGTGGCAGGGATTACAGCGAGATAGAGGTAATTAACGGAGGCGATTTAGATGGCAAATAAGACATTGAACGTAAGAATTAGTTTGTTTGGCGCAACAGCTGCAAAATGGACGGAGAAAAATCCTGTCCTGCTTGTAGATGAAATTGGTCGTGAGCGTGATACTGGCAAGATTAAATTTGGCGATGGCATTACAGCTTGGAAAGACCTTGCTTATTTTGGCGGCGATATGGATGCAGCTATCAGTGCAGTACAAGATAAGCTGACCTCATTGCAAGGCAGTAAAGAGGGTGTAGTTAAGGCCGCTGATAAATTGGCTACAGCACGTAAGATTAATGGCATCACCTTTGACGGAACCAAGGATATTACAATTACTGATGATACCAAGATTGCGCTGACTAAAATGGGTGCTGCCGGCGGTGTTGCAACGCTGGATGATACTGGCCATGTTCCGGCAAGCCAGTTACCCTCCTTTGTAGATGATATTATTGAGGGCTATTTTAACAGCGCTGACAAGCTGTTTTATAAAGAGTTTGCGCATACCAATAAGATTACCGGCGAGAGCGGCAAAATTTATACCGACCTTGCAACAGGTACAATTTACAGATTTGGTGGTACAACCTTTGTAAGCATCTCTAATCCGTTGGATATCGCAAGTGAATCTGAAGCTAAAGCTGGTACTGATGACACCAAGGCAATGACGCCTAAGAAAGTTAAAATCGTTGTAGATAACATGGCAAGCACGTTAGAGCCTAAAATCACCAGCAAAGGTACCGCATTTAACAAAGACTTTGGTACTGAGGCCGGTACTGTAACCGAGGGTAACGATCCACGTTTAAGCGATGCACGTACTCCCAAAGGTGCTGCTGGCGGTGACTTAACCGGTATTTATCCTAATCCGACCATTGGCGCAGGTAAGGTTAACACAGCAAAAATTGCTGACAACGCAGTTACCGATGCTAAAATTGCAGCCATGAGCGTAATGAAATTGCAGATTAACGCTGGTGACACCCTGATTTTAGACGGCGGCACGATTGAGTAAAGAGGTGCGCTATGGCTGTAAAATACATATTTTGCCGCTTTAAACCCACCCGTGGGCTGGCGCAGGCAATAGCTAACCGCAATCCGACTTTGCTGGATGGTGAGTGTGTATTTGAGAGCGATACTGGCAGGTATAAACGTGGTGACGGCTCAACAAAGTGGAATGATTTACCTTATGCAAACGCGAACGCTACCGAGCCGCGCTGCGTAGTATCGGTACAGGAACCTGACAGCGAAATATGGATTGATGTCGATATGGAAACCGTAAGCATCGGCAAAGAGGATGATGCTTACGTAGAGTTTTCTTAATAAGGAGGTATAAAATATGGCCATTAGAAAAGGTATATTCAAAGTCAGAAATACAGCGACTGGCGAAAAAGATGAGGTAATGTTAAAGACAACAATTGAACAGGTGGATGACCTTGATAAATTGACTGGCGCTACTACGAATGCCCCTGGTGTATGGGGGTTAGCGCCGGCGCAGGCTAAGGGTAGTCAAAACTTACCGCTGTGTGGAGATGCTACGTATAAAGTTCTGCCGGTTGAGGGCGGCGGTACCGGAGCTGCGACTCCTGAAGCTGCAAGAAAAAATCTTGGCATTGATAGTATAGGCGTAACAATGATTACCTATACAGAATAAGAGGTATATTATGGCTGATAAAGTAGATGTAGTTACATCGTGGAGCAATGCTGGAACCTATACCTTTACTGTTCCTGAAGGCGTTACTGAAATTACCGTAGAGATTTCAGGAGCTGGAGCTGGCGGTTACGGAAGAAATTACAACAATAGCGGTAGTGGCGGTAGCGCTGGCGAAGGAAGCGGCGGTGAAGGTAACTAAAACGATCATGAAAAACTTTAGTGAAGAAATACATAAGCTTAATGACCTTGGAGCTATTTACCTTCTTCTTGGTGCTGCATGTAATATGTCATGTAGGCATTGCGTTCAGACCCCTATAAAAAGCTGCTTTAACCTTTCTCCGCAAGGGGAAAACTTATCGCAAGAGGTTAAAGACTTTATAGTTGCGTGGAGTAACCTGCCTTGGAAATACGCTGAAAATAATCCGCGCCGATTATATTTTTGGGGTGGAGAACCTTTGCTTTATTGGGAAACCATTAAGAAGCTTGTGCTTGAATTTAAACAAAGCGGCGTAAAGAATGTCAGCTATAGAATTTTTAGCAATGGATTGCTTTTAAATGATGAAATAGTTGACTTCTGTAATGAGAATGATATTTGGTTTATTATGAGCTATGATGCACCAAATGCAAGAGCGGCGAGAAATGCAGTACCTAGTAAAGAAGCCTGCAAGAAGTTTTTACGTATAAGAAAAAGAACGGTCAATACTGTCTTTAACGCTATTAACGATAATATGGTAGAAGCTTTCGATTGGCTACATTATACGTTTCCCGGAACAGAAATTACCTGCGGTTTTATGAATGTGCTGAGCGAGCATACGCCTCTTTATCTATATCAATTTAAGCCTAGCGCAGTAAAAAAAGCGGTTGAGAATTTGTGGCAACTCGCAAATTCTGACAGCAAGCTCGCTCCATATATTCGATGTTGGTTCTACCCCAAAATTTTACGTTCAAGGAATTTTGATAAAGAAGAATTTTATGAATATCCTTATCCGCCTTGCCGTCCTGCCGTTGTAAGCCTTAGCGTAAATTTTAACGGAGAAGTTATGCTGTGTCATAATACTGATAGAATTGTTGGGCATATTACAGATAACTTTGTAGAGTTACAAGAAAAGCATAGAAAAATTTTCAATGAACTTCTGCCTGTTAAATGTAAAACTTGTGAGCATTTGGATATTTGCCGTTGCATTTGTCCTATTGCGGTGCAAAAAGATGGCGAATTATGTTATTGTGAATATTTGCGGGAATTTTGGGGAGCAGTAAAAGAGGTGATGTAGAAATGGCTACAGTAGGTTATGGCGAACGTGTAACAAGAACTATCAGTGTTACGCCTGGCACGCAGTACACTGTTACTATTGGTGATGGTGGAAAAGGTGGCGAAGGTGTAACAGCATACAATTCTAATTATGTTTATGGTACAGCAGGAGAAGCTTCTTCTGCGTTAGGCGTGACTGCCAGAGGTGGCGTTTATAATGGCAGCAGTAACACTAATTACTCTAACGGAGGTTCTCCTGTTGGCAATTCGAGTGGTAGTCAAGGCAGTACAGGCGGTAACGGAGTAGACGGATTTTGTATTTTATCTTATAAGGTTGATAGAGATACATATTCCAAAAAAATGAGTAGCATTCCAGAAACTGTTTTTGAGGTGCAAAAAAAAGACGGCTCAAAGTATCTAATGTATAAAGATGTAGTTACGTTGAAGCGTATCAGGATTATATATAAAAATGTAGGTACTTACAGTTTGAGAATCCCTGCTGGCATTACAAAATTGTATGTTACTGGTTGCGGTGGTGGAGCAGGTGGCATCACTGTTGGTGCTTATAATGCCTGCCCCATATTGGATATGCAAGCAGGAAACGGTGGAGATACGAAAGTTGGCAGTTATGTTATTCCTGGCGGACAAGGTGCAACTGCTACTTTAAGAAGCGGAAATGTAATGACTGTTAATCAGCCTGCTGCTTCTAAAAACGGCACAAGAGGTCAATATGTTACCGCTAGAAACAGGGATTTTTATTTACATGGATATGGTTTTCTGCTTAACAAGAATGGTATTGCGTCTTTAGCAGACGTAATGGGTAAGGTTGGATATTACTATGCTGATGTGCTTGAAACTAAAGATAGTGTAACCTACGCACCTACAGGAACTTTTGAATCGTTTAACATCTATGGCGCAGGTGGCGGTTCATTTCATTTTTATGACTCTGATGGCACTTCTAATCAAATCGGCGTTGCTGGAAATAGCGGTGCTTATGTTGCTGATGCAGAAGTTGAAGTAACTCCAAACAGCACGATTCAGATTGTTGTAGGTGCAGGAGGTAAAAACACCTTTTATAGTAATGACAGCGACCGTGCAGGACGTTTTAGAGTGAGTGACGGAACACAAGGTTTTGTTATTATTGAATACGGTGGAACAACACCATATATACCTACAGTAAATAGAAATTCTGAATTGACGTGTAAATGCTATTTAGATGATAATGTTATTATGGGAAGCACAGTTACAGTTAATGGGGAAACACACCATACTAATCAATTAGGAGTATTCTCTTTTATTAAAACATGGGGTAGAAAAGAGAAGCTTACATTTGAATATATTGATAGTAGTGGAGTTTTGCATACTGCTATATATAACGTGCAATACGGGGCAATAGAAGTGCTAGAAGTGAAATTTATATCAATTGTAGCAGGAAAACAGCACTTTAGTTCTTCTGAAACCACTGCATCTTTTACTGTTCCGGTTGGTATTACAAAAATTAAAGTTGAGGCAGATTGCTTAGAAGCGGATGCGCCAATTGAGGTTGAGGATAGCTATACAATTTCTGTTATAAACAGCAGTACAAAAAAAATATGGGGTAGTGGGTACAGTGAATCCTATATGGAGGATGAAGGTAACTCCGACCATCAAGACATGCACAGTATAGTTGCAGTTACAGCTGGGAAAACGTATACTCTGACCCTTAATATTTCTGATTCTGTTGATGGAGTTACATTTAGTTGGGGCACTGATATTAATGAGTTGACTGCAACGGTGAGTGATTTATAAGGAGGTAAAATAATGGCAAGTACAACAGGTAAATTAGAGAAAATTCATGTATTCCCTAGTTACAATAGCTTTAATAAAAATATCTCTAGTGTAGCAAGTGATGACTTTGCTTTTGTTAAGACAGATTTGCTGGATAAGTTAGCAGGTAACAACACACCTACACTTGTAGCGTTGATTGATTGGGATACCATGAAAACAAGAAACAGCGGCACAGATGTAAGAAACATTAACAATACTTCTACAGGCATTAAAGCTTATGGCGGAGATGCTACTTTTCCAACAACGTCGGGAGGAAGCGACAGTAGACAAGGCACGATAATGCTTAAAGAATCTTATACGCTGTATGATAAGATTTTGGTAGTTAGCTCAAGTGATAGCGGAAATATAGAAAAATACACTGTTTTTAATGTTTGGGAGTTACAAAAGGTTTTCTCCGAAGGCTATAGATTTTTTCTTAGTGATAACGATACTTGTTACTGGGTAATTTTTTCAGGGGTACAATCTGGAACAACCACTCACCCTCTTTCGACAGATACTATTTGGTACACCGAAGTTCAAAACAGTTCTATCATTGAAATTTATGGCGTTAAGTATTGAGGTGGTGAAATAATGTTTTATCTGTTTAAAAACAAAAAAGGTATTGCTATTAGTACTTCCGAAGATTCTTTGAAAAACTACATTGCAGGCATGGATAACGGTGTTGACGAGTATGTTATTAAAAATATTAGTTCTTCTGCTACTCCTACTGATTTAGCCCTTAATGAAAACGGAGATGTTGTTTTTCCAAAAGATGATGAGGAACTTATTTTAGCATTTCAAAAGAAACTTAAACTGAAAGAAATTGATGAGTGGACTGCAAGTAAAATTACTGGTGGTTTTGTTAGCAGTGCCAGCGGCGAGCCTGTACGCTATGACAGCGACAAGGAGACGCAGCTTACGATGCAAGGTATAGCCCTCAATGTCAGCACGCCGCTTTTTGCTGCAAAGTATCCTAACGGCTGCCCTGTGCGTGGCGTGGCTGAGGGTGCAGAAAGCAAAACTGTATATTGGCTCACGCCCGAACAGGTTATGCAGTGGCTAGCTGACTTGTCTTTGCATATCGGCACCTGTAAACAAGCAGGCTGGGCGAAGCAGGCGGAAGTCGAGGCTTGTAAGACTGTTTTTGAGGTTGATTCTGTTACCCTGGTAGTATAAAAACGCTGCAAGCCTTGATATGACTGGGTTTGAGAGCTTTTTGCAAGTTGGGGATATTGTAATAACCTGTTAGCAACGCGCTAAATGCAGTTAGGACAAGGCTTTGAGGGCATCGGTATGGCCGACATTAACAACACGTTAGCAACACAGACTATATCATATCAATATAATGTATTGCTTATTATTATAAGAGAATGGGAGGAATAAAATGAATTACAAATTATTTTTTGACTCAGCTGTAGCTGCTGGTAAGACACTGTATAGCGGCTGGTCCTACAAAGCGGCGGTGACTGCTATCATGGTACTGCTGCTGCATAAGCATGCCGTACTGTTTTACGCATTTAGCCTGCTCGTTTTTGTGGACTGTTTTACAAAATGGGTGGCAATCAGCTACGCTTACCTCAAGGCGCATGGTGTACCTGAGCCTGGCTTTTTAAAATCCGTAATCGGTATCAAACGCGCCCGCGAGGCTGGCGAGATTAAAAGCGAAGTGATGAAACACCGCTTTTTAGGCAAGATAGCTGTATACCTTGTCTGTGTAATGGCTGCTGCCACCGCTGACCTTATCATGGTCGAGCTGAGTAAGCCCGCATGGGCTGTCAGCACCATCATTGGCTATCTGACCGCGACGGAGTTGCTGTCCATCGTGGAGAACCTTAACGCTGCCGGCGTTGAGGCTGTAAGCGGCTTGATTGCTGCCATTAAAAAGAAAAGAGGCTGATTATAATGCGTGTTTTTATCAATCCGGGGCATCATCCGGGACTTGATCCGGGCGCGGTAAATCGCAACTACGGAGTAACTGAGGCTGATATTGTCCGTGATGTCGGCGTACTGGTGGCCGATTATCTGACGGCCGCTGGCTGTGAGGTCAAGACCGTACAGAGCAATAACCTGTGCGGCGAGGATGCAGCCTATACCAATGTATGCCTCAGCGCCAACACATGGCCTGCTGATATTTTTGTTAGCTTGCACTGCAACGCGGCCACTCCTGCTGCGCAGGGCACCGAGGTGCTGGTGTATAGCAGATGGACGCAGGCTGACATGCTGGCCAGCTGCATCCAGCGTCAAATAGTAGGCAGTCTGGGCATGGTGGACAGAGGAGTCAAGGAGCGTCCGCACCTAGTCGTCCTCAACTCTACACACATGCCTGCCGTTCTGGTCGAGATGGGCTTTATCACCAATGACGATGATTGTCAGATGCTCATCAACCAGCAGGACGAGTTGGCCCGCGCAATCGCACGCGGCATTACTGATTACATCACAGAGAGGGGAGAGTGACATGTATGGTGAGCGTGAGGTTAAGGTTATTGCCTATGCTTTGCTTATCGCTGGCCTTGTCTGCCTTGCCGGCCTGCTGCTTAGCGGTGGATGCGGCCGCACCGGCGCAGACACAGCAGGATGCAATGGTACAAGTACCACTCAGCAAATTGAAAGAGCTGCAGAGCTTAATCAACAGGCAGGAGCAGCGGTTAAATCAGCTGCAGGAGCTGTTGAGCGGGCAGAGCAGCGGGCTGAGTCAGCAGCAGCAGCAAATCAGTCAGCTCAGGCAAGAGCTGCAGACTGCAAAAAACTCGTTGACAAGCTCCAATCAGATAATCAACGAGCAAAACAAATCATTGATGAGCTTATCAGAGGAGCTCAGACAAGAGCAGCGCAGGACGCGGCGCATTGAGCGTCAGCGCTTCTTATGGCAGGCTGTTGCCGGCGGCGCTGTTGTGTATATGGTGCTTAAAGAATAGTTTATATTTGGGGCCAACGCTGGGGCCAACGCGCCTAAAAAATAGCCAAAAACAGGGCAAAAAACAGCAAAAATCAACAACTGAAAAGCCCAATTTTTATACACAAAAATACCCCGCAACCTGCATGGTTGCGGGGTTTCTCTCATGGTGATCCAGGAGGGATTCGAACCCCCGACCCACGGCTTAGAAGGCCGTTGCTCTATCCAACTGAGCTACTGAACCATATTAATTTGGAGCGGGCGATGGGAATCGAACCCACAACATCAGCTTGGAAGGCTGAGGTTTTACCACTAAACTACACCCGCATGGTCGGAGTGGCAGGATTCGAACCTGCGACACCCTGCTCCCAAGGCAGGTGCGCTACCAAACTGCGCTACACCCCGAATACAAAAGGTATTATACTATTTAATTAAACAGATGTCAAGAGAAAATATATACTTTGTTAATCATGAAGCAGAAGAAAAATATTTGAAATCATGTTTTTCTTCTGCCGGATAGATTGCTTATTTCAGCAGCTCTTCCTTAAGCTCGTGATATTCACGCGAAAAATAGGGAGTGAGCTGTGCTTCGCGGTGGTCATAGCCAAAGGCGCGTTTAGTGAGCGATAAAACAGGCGGGGCCTGAATGCGTTTGGCAACAGCAAAGCCGGCGAACAGCTTCCACCAGCGCTCCAAATCGGCAATCAGCGCAGCAGCGTCGGGGCAGGCTTCGTTAATCGCTTCCTGCGTACAGCCTAGCTCTGCAGCCAGCGTGCCTGCCTTGTACCAGCGCAGGATGTCTGCCGGTGTAGTCTTGTGCCAGTTTTCGATGAAGGCGCGCAGCAGGTAATCATGATAGCCGTAAACAAGCGGGTCACCACCGTTGCCTACTGTCTGCGCATCCGAAAGCTCGGCGCTGGGGCGGATGGTGAAGATGGCTTCGGGGATTATTTCGCGTTTGTAGACTACTTCATTCAGGTAACGGCCGAGAGCATAAACCTGATGCTTCCACAGGTCACCGATCATGGCCATAGCGCCGCAGATGTCACCGTAGAAGGTGGCGTATCCGATAGCCAGCTCTGCTTTATTGGAGTTGCAGCTGAAGGCGCCGCCGAAGGCTGCTGACGCAGCAGCGATGACACGTGCACCGCGGTCGCGGGCCTGGATATTTTCTTTAATCAGTCCGCTGAGCTGCAGGTTGAAGTTTGAACCGTCTGCCAGATTGGCGATAGGAGTTTCTTCCAGTTGCTTGACAGTCAGCTCATAGCTTTCGCTGATGGGCATTACGGCGTAGTTGGCGCCAAGTGCCTGCGCCAGCTGCTGCGCGCTGTTGCGGGTGGCAGCGGAGTTGAAGCGTGAAGGCAGGTTGAGCAGCAGGATATTTTCCGGTCCCAGGATATCTGCATACATAACGGCGGTTACGGCGCTGTCGATGCCGCCGGAAAGACCGATGGTCATACGTTTGATGCCGCATTGCTGCAGGAATTTGGCTGTGCCGTAGCGCAGAGCGCGATACACGGATTCCGGCTCCTGGGGCAGTACGGCAGGCGGGCAGTTGGGGATGATACAGTTTGCTTCTGTATCCCAGGTGAATTCCAAAAAGGTATCGGCATACATGGGCGCAGAGGTCTGCAGACTGCCGTCGCCGTTGTATACGGAGCTGCAGCCGTCATAGGTGAAGATGTTCTTGCCGTTGTTCTGAATGCCTACGTTGTTGCAATAGATAAGCGGAATGCCTGCGGTGCGTGCCTGCGCACTGAAAAGGCGGTTGCGCTTACGGTTTTTGCCCAGCGTATAGGGTGAGCAGGAAAGGTTGCATAAAAGCTGTGCTCCGTTGGCTGCCAACGTTTGCGGTACGTTGAGATGATAGTTTTCCGTCCAGCCGTCCTCGCACAGCATGACGCCGATGCGCAGGCTGGTGCCTCGGATGACGATTTCCAAAGGCTGCAGTGCTTCGCTGACGCTTGCACCTTCTTCGGCGCAAAGTTTCTGCAGGCTGTAAAAATGACGGCAGTCGTCAAATTCGCGGTAGTTGGGCAGCGAATTCTTGATGAAGAAGCTACGTCCCTGATAACCGCCGACCGGCTTGCCGTTTTGGCAGGCAAAGGCAGCGTTGTACTTGCGTACGCGGCCGTCCTCGTTGAGCTTGCCGGGTTCTGTGGCAACGCTGCCGAAAATTACACAGATGTTTTCGGAGGCAGCGACAATTTTTCCAGTATAATAGGCGCAGTCATCCAAAAAGGTCTGCTGCTCCCAAATATCACCGATAAGATAACCGGGCAGTGCCATTTCCGGCAGCAGCAGGATATCTGCCTCAAGGCTACGCGCTTTTTCGATAGCGTCAATGATTTTCTTATAGTTTAAATCAGGACGGCTGGGAGTGATTTCCAACTGTCCGCAGATAATTTTCAGCTTCAATTTATTGTCCTCACAATTTTATTTGCATTTTACATTACTATAGTGCTATTATAACAGAGATGAAGTAATTTCTCTAGCTTAGAGGGGGTTTTTCCTTATGAAACATAACAAAAAAACTAATGCAGCCCGCCGTTTGGACGAGCTGAAAATAGAATACCGTATTATGGAATATCCGGTGGACGAGGAGCATTTAGATGCCGTACATGTTGCTGCAGAGGTTGGCATGCCTGCAGCGCAGGTTTTTAAAACACTGGTAGTGCGCGGTGACAAGAACGGCATTATGTTTGCGGTGATTCCCGGTGACGGCGAGCTTGATTTAAAGGCGTTGGCCAGAGCCAGCGGCAACAAGCGTGCCGAGCTGGTGCATCTGAAGGAGGTGCTGCCGCTGACAGGCTATATCCGCGGTGGCTGTTCACCGTTAGGTGCTAAAAAGAACTACCCTGTATATATGGATGAGACAAGCAATAACTGGCCGGAGATTGCTATCAGCGCCGGTCAGCGCGGTATGCAGATTATTGCAGCACCTGCTGATTTGCAGCGCGCTACCGCAGCTACTGTGGCACCGCTTATTTTTGCCTAGTAACTCTTGTTCCTTCCTATAAAATGTGCTATTATAATCTTGATAACCTATTTGCACAATTGTGTTTGGAAGAAATACGGCTGTGCTGGCCGCATGCGTTTTCTTACAGAACGCTGATGGCAGTATGATGTCAAAACTATAGAAGAAAGTAGGTTGAATTTATGTTATATGTTAGTACAAGAGGGAAAACTGATTTGTTTTCTGCTGCTCACGCGATAACCCGTGGTTTGGCAGCGGATGGAGGATTGTTTGTACCGCAGAATATTCCTGCGATGCGTATGGTTGATATAAAGGCGATGGAGCGCAAGCCTTATACAGAGCGTGCCGTTGATGTGCTGCTGCAGTATTTGACTGATTTCAGCGAGGACGAGCTGCGTGAATGTGTAAATGCTGCTTATGCGCCGGAAAAATTCGGTGATAATCCTGTGCCTCTGGTACAGGTGAATGACAACACCGGTGTGCTGGAGCTGTGGCATGGCCCTACTTCCGCTTTTAAGGATATGGCACTGCAGCTTTTGCCGCATCTTTTGACACGTTCAATGCAAAAGACCGGTGAAACCAATAAGGTTGTTATTCTGGTTGCTACCTCCGGTGATACCGGCAAGGCTGCTTTGGAGGGATTTGCTGATGTTCCGGGCACGCAGATTATCGTTTTCTACCCTAGCGAGGGTGTGAGTGATATCCAAAAGCAGCAAATGATTACTCAAGCCGGCAAAAACGTAAAGGTTTTTGGTATTGAGGGTAATTTTGATGATGCTCAGCGCGGTGTGAAGGAAATCTTCGGCAATACTGCTCTCAGTGACGAGCTGGCGAAAAAGGGCTACACCTTCTCTTCTGCCAATTCTATTAACTGGGGCCGTCTGGTGCCGCAGATTGTTTACTACTTCAGCGCTTATGTAGATGCTGTAAAGGCAGGCAAGATTGCTGCCGGTGACCCGATTAATTTTGTTGTTCCGACAGGCAACTTCGGTGATATTCTGGCCGGCTATTATGCTAAGCTGATGGGCTTGCCGATTGACAGACTGCTTTGTGCATCCAACAGCAATAATGTGCTGACTGATTTTATCAATACCGGTGTTTATGACAGACGCCGTGAATTTTATAAGACTGTTTCTCCTTCTATGGATATTCTTGTTTCCAGTAATCTGGAGCGTCTGCTTTACAGCGTGACGGAGCATGATGCTGCGCGCGTGGCAGATTATATGAAGCGTTTGAATACCGAAGGTCATTATGAGATTGACAGCGAGGACCTGAAGCAGATTCAAAGCCAGTTCTTCGGTGCTTGGGTTGATGAGCTGGAAACAAAAGAAGCTATCGGCCGTATCTACAATGATCATCATTACCTGATGGATACGCATACAGCTGTTGCTTGGCGTGCGATGGAAAAATATCGCTTCCTGACCAGTGATGAAACCTATACCGTGGTTCTGTCTACCGCAAGTCCGTATAAATTTGCCGACAGCGTGCTGGCAGCGCTGGATGATGCGCAGCCGCAGAGCAGCAATCCTTTTGAGCTGCTGCAGAAGCTGCATGCCGATACTGGTGTTGAAATCCCACCGCGTATGCTGGCGCTGGAGAATATGCCTGTGCTGCATTCCGAGGTTATTCCTGCGGACAAGATGGAGCTGGCGGTTGTGAAGAATCTGGTGTAATTGTGGCCTGATGTGAAGAATGCTTGCGTTGCGGGTATGTTTTCGCTATAATAAAATCGAAATTTAATATTTATATATGCAAGACTTAGTTTGCCGGGTGGCAGACTAAGTCTTTGTCATAAAAGGAGGTATAAAGTGGACTCCAGGAGTGTACTTGAACAGGTGCGCAGTGGCAAGCTGTCCGTGGCCGAGGCTGAGCGCTATTTTAATCGCAAGGCGTATGAGGATTTAAATTATGCGCGTCTTGATACTTCGCGTGAGCAGCGTACGGGCTTTGCGGAGGTTGTTTACTGCAGCGGTAAGCCTGACGCGTATTTGGCGGATATTTATAAGCGTCTTTTTGCGCAGCAGGGTGAGGTGTTCGGCACGCGGGCAACGCCGGAGCAGTATGAGCTGGTGCGGCGGCAGCTGCCTGATATTGTTTATGATCCGGTGGCGCGGACGCTGAAGCAGGAGCGCCCGGATAAGGAGCGCTGCGGCTGCGTTGTTGTGTGTACTGCGGGTACTGCCGATATTCCTGTTGCGGAAGAGGCGGCGCAGACGGCGGAGTTTTTCGGGACGCATGTGGAGAGGCTTTACGATGTTGGCGTGAGCGGGATTCACCGTCTTTTGGATAAGGTTGATTTGCTGCAGCAAGCAAATTGTGTAGTGACGGCTGCAGGTATGGAGGGTGCGCTGGCGAGTGTTATCGGCGGCCTTGTGCGTAATCCGGTGATTGCGGTGCCGACTTCTGTCGGATACGGTGCGAGCTTTCATGGGCTGAGTGCGCTGCTGACGATGATTAATTCCTGCGCTAACTGCGTTTCTGTTGTGAATATTGATAATGGCTATGGCGCGGGGATTATTGCGACGCAGATTAACAGGCTGGCGCGCAAGTGAGATCCAACCCTTCCGTCTGCTCGCAAAGCTCGCAGCCACCTTCCCTTTCAGGGAAGATATAAACTTTTATATGCTCCCTGCAAGGGAACTGGCATCGCCGCAGGCGATGACTGATGGTTGTGCTTTGCGATATATTAATTGCTAGTCTAACCTTTCTTGCCTGCCCCTCGGGGAAGGTGCCGAGCTAAGCGAGGCGGAAGGGGGCTAGCTATGCGTTTAATTTGTTATGAGGGAGAAAAATATGCCAAAAGATACAGATTTAGAAATACAGGCGGAAGCTAAGTTTGCCGTGCTGCAGCAGGAGCTGCGGCGCTTGGGCAGTGTGCTGGTTGCGTTCAGCGGCGGTGTAGATTCGACGTTTTTGCTGCAGGCGGCGCATTTGACTTTGGGAGATAAGGCGCTTGCGGTGACGGCACGCTCGGGAGTTGTGCCTCAGCGTGATATAGCAGAGGCAGAGGAGTTCTGTCGGAAGCAGGGAATCCGTCATCTTTACTTTGATTTTGATGAGCTGCAGGTGCCGGGGTTTGCCGAAAATCCGCCGGACCGTTGCTATATTTGCAAAAAAACGCTGTTCAGTAATTTCCTGCGCATTGCACAGGAAAACGGTGCTGTGCTTTGCGAAGGCTCGAATATGGACGACCTTGGCGATTACCGCCCCGGCCTGAGGGCTTTGGCGGAGCTGAAGGTGCAGAGCCCGCTGCGCACTGCAGAGCTGACGAAGGCAGAAATCCGCCTGCTGTCGCATAAGCTGCAGCTGCCGACTTGGGATAAGCCTTCCTTTGCTTGTCTTGCTTCGCGCTTTGTTTACGGTGAGCGTATCACGGCGGATAAGCTGGCGGCGGTGGATAAGGCGGAGCAGCTTTTATGGGAGCTTGGCTTTAAGCAGTTCCGTGTGCGTGTGCATGGCAGCTTGGCGCGTGTTGAGCTGCTGCCCGAGCAGCTGGAGCAGGCGGTGGCGGAGCCGATGCGCAGCGCAATTTACAAAGGCCTGCAGGCTGCAGGCTTTGCTTATGTGGCACTTGATTTGCAGGGCTATCGTACAGGCAGCATGAATGAAACTTTAAAGCAGGATTAGTTTGTACTTATAGCGAATTTTAGCATTAGCCTGCTACAAGTATGCAGGCTTCAGATTAGGAGGAAGATTATGAAAAGCTTATATTTGGAATGTAATGCCGGTATCAGCGGCGATATGTTGGTAGCAGCACTTTTGGACCTGGGCGCGGACAAAGAGGCGCTGGATAAGGCTCTGCAGAGTATTCCTGCAAAGGGCTTTGAGTATAAAATCAGCAGAGTGTCTAAGGCAGGCGTTGACTGCTGCGATTTTGATGTTATTTTGGACGAGGAGCATGCTAACCATGACCACGATATGGCCTTTTTGCATGGCAACGGCGATGCTGTAGTGCATAGCCATGAGCACGAACACGAACATCATCATGACCATGAGCACGAGCACGAACATCATCATGACCACGACCATGAACATGAGCACAGCCATGTGCCGCATGAGCATCATCATCACCATGAGCACCGCGGTCTGCAGGAGGTTATTGCGATTATTGATGCTACGGATATGAGTGCTGCAGCCAAGGCATTGGCGCTGAAGATTTTTGATATTATTGCGGATGCTGAGGCAAAGGCGCATGCTGTGGAGAAGAATGCAGTGCATTTCCATGAGGTTGGTGCGATTGATTCTATCGTTGATATTGTGGCGATTGCTGTGTGTGCCGACAGTCTTGGTGTTGAAAACGTAATTGTGCCGGAGCTGTGCGAGGGACGCGGTACTGTCCGCTGCCAGCATGGCGTGCTGCCGGTGCCTGTTCCGGCAACGGCAAATATTATGCAGCGCTTTGGCTTTAATGTACGCTTGCTGCCGGTGCAGGGCGAGTTTGTTACACCGACCGGTGCTGCTGCCGCTGCTGCGCTGATGACTACGGACGAGCTGCCGCAGAGCTTTAAGATTCTGGGCATCGGTCTGGGCGCAGGCAAGCGTCAGTATGAGCGTCCCAGCATTCTGCGTGCGCTGCTGATTGAGGATAACGCGCAAAAAAAAACTCTTTAAATAACTGCCTGCAGACTGACTGTGTTTGCAAACTGGAGACTGATATTGATGACTGCAGCGGCGAGCTTTTGGGCTACACGCTGGAGCGCCTGCTGGCGGCAGGTGCGCTTGATGCACATTATCAGCCGGTGTTTATGAAGAAAAGCCGTCCTGCGTGGGAGCTTACTGTTATCTGCCGCGAGGAGGACAGAGCAAAGCTGGAAGCGATGATTTTTGCGGAAACGACAACAATCGGCATTCGTCGTGCGCGCATGGAACGCACTGTGCTGCCGCGTCGCAGGGATGTGGTGCACACTGCTTACGGTGATGTAGCGGTGAAGCGCTGCCTGCTGGAGAACGGCGAACGCTGTTATGTGGAATATGACAGCGCTACCAAACTGGCGCAGGAGCAGGGAGTACCGCTGCAGGATATCTATCTGGCGGCACAGCTGGCGCAAAAAAACATAAATTAGCCACAAAAGTGTGGTATAATATCTCCATAATACGTCAGAGAATGGAGAAAAAATGACTAATGTTTTCGATTTGATAGAAGAATTTTATACACAGGATGAAGAATGGAATTCGGTACTGCAGCAAGCCTGTGCTGAGGATTTCCTGCGCTATAAAACATGGCAGGGAGCCAAGGATGGCGAGCTGGTCAAGATTTGGGATTATATTACGATTCTTTGTATTTACCTTGGCAATTCCGAGAACTTTCTCGGTGATATGTCGCGCGAGGATTTTATTGACTGCGTGGGCTGGTGCTGCCGCAATGTTTCCGGCTTCCCGGCAACGGAGAGCAACATCGCACATTTCCTGGATGTTATGCAGGAATTTTACGCATATATGAAAAAGAAACGCATTATTACCCGTGATAACG